>Ga0207813_100033_pt1 | contig 129175 bp, 155 predicted proteins | sample A23E3SouthBayCA_2_FD_187730 | JGI IMG/M metagenome (GOLD analysis project Ga0207813, IMG submission 187730) | Aerobic enrichment media microbial communities from Eden Landing Ponds, California, USA - A23 E3 (4) (SPAdes) | ecosystem: Environmental > Aquatic > Marine > Unclassified | place...
CGCCCACCGTGATCGACACCTCGTCTTGGCCGGTCGCGTCCGTCACCTCGCTGTAGTTGCCCACGTCGCTCATCCACCCGTCGAACGACGCCTGCGCAGTGGCGGTGCCGGCGGCTGCCGCAGTCGCCGCAGTGCCCGCGACGGTCGTCAGAAAGCCGCGTCGCGAGACTGAACGATCGCTTCCCATACCGGTGGATACGGGCCATCCTACGAAAACCTGACTATCCCGTTCGGCCGTCGGTTCCCACCGACGGGGAGCGATCCCCCACGCTTACGGGGGTGTCGTGTGGACTACCCGTATGGTGAAGCGACTGCTCGTCCCGGTAGACGGATCGGATCCCGCAGACACCGCGCTCGAATTCGCCCTGGAGGAGTATCCGGACGCCGAAATCACGGCGCTCTCGGTCATCGATCCGACCGACGTGGGCTACGGATCGATCGAGGCGGCTCCGAGCACGTTCGAGCATCTCCAAGAGAACGCAGAGGAGCGAACGCGGGCGGTCCTCGACGACGCGGAGTCCCGCGCGGCCGACCACGGGATGGAGATAACGACCGAGACCGTGATCGGGATGCCGTCCCGAGTGATCGTCGAGTGGGCGGAGAACAACGACGTCGACGGTATCGTCATCGGGAGCCACGGACGTCAGGGAGTCACACGTGTGTTGCTCGGGAGCGTGGCCGAATCGGTCGTCCGACGGTCGCCGGTGCCGGTGACAGTCGTGCGGTAAGACGGCTAAGAAGTGGGTTGCACCCGGAATACGACGCTATCCTTCCGTCGAATCGATCGGACCGCCATCCGGAAGCTCCCGGAAGGCGACCGTGAAGTCGGTGCCGTCGAACTCCTCGACGGCCGAGTCGAGTTCGCGCTCGACGGCGTCGAGTCGCCGGGTCAGTTCGGCGTACTCCTCGCTTTGCTCGAGTTCGTGGGGCGTCTTCGCCTCCTCGAGGGTCACCTTCTTCTCGACGAGCTGGAACTTCTCCTGTAGCTGGTCGTCGTACGAGCTTCGAACGACCATGCGTTCGACGGTGTCGACGAGTTCGGGTTGATCGACCGGCTTGATCAGGTAGTCGTCGATACCCATGTCGACGATGTCGAATCCGGGATCTACCGCCGTCACCATCACCACTCGCACGTCGAGGCTGCGCTCCTCGACGGCCTCGACGACCTCGTCCCCGGACAGCCCGGGCATCCGCCGGTCGAGCAGCATCACGTCGACGTCGTCGCCGAGTTTCTTCAGGGCCTCCGTCCCGTCGTACGCGGTAAGCGCCTCCGCGAACTCGTCGATCCAGTAGGCGTACAGATCCGCCAGTGACTGCTCGTCGTCGACGATGAGCACCGTCGCATCGGAGAGCGTGGTCGTCATGGTCTGTGACCTCGGTCCTGTGGGTTACGTGGGGGGCCGGCGGCACTGCCGCGGAGCCGACCGGGCTTTGACTGTTCGATCCGACTCGTCGTATATGAAGCTACTGGCCGAATTATCTGCGCTGATACAGGAGCCGTCGGTGCCGCGGCGCCGGCCCCTGCCGGGGGGAGAGACACATCACACATCGAGAATCGTCGGGCGAACCCAGATGACGAAGTCGTCCTCGCGTTTGATCACGCCACGGACGGCATCGTCGGCGCCGTCGGCGGGCGACGACTCGACGTCCTCGCGGTCGACCTCGAACACCTGCTCGACTTCGTCGACGATCCAACCGATCGACTTGCCCTCGACCGTCCGCTCGCGGTCGAACACGACGATCCGTTTTCCCTCGGCGTCGCCGCCGATGTCGAACACCGACTTCGGGTCGATGATCGTCGTCGTCTTGCCCCGCAGATCCATCACTCCCTCGACGTGGGATGCTGAGTTAGGAATGACCGTGAGCTCGTTCACGTCGACGATTTCTGCGACGTGCGCGATGTCGACCGCGTACGACTCCTCGCCCAGTTCGAATTCGAGCAACTGGACGGTCCGGGCGCGGGTCGCCGTCTCACTCATAGCTCGTCCCCGGTTCGACGCCGTCTCGGTCCGTCGTCCCATCACGGAGATCCATATCTACGGGTTGTCCAAGTGCAGGTTAAGGGTACTGGTTGCATTATCCGATCTGATAACGGTGCCGGTGTATTTATTTCACTTCTACGGAAACGGACGAGCAACCAATGATCGGACGAACTCCCCCCGAAACCGACGGGCAGCGGCCGACCGTCGCGGCGACTCGGTCGCACAGCGGAGCGACCCGTCGATGAGCGTCTCGACACCGCGGGCGGTCGTCGTCGACGACTCACACTTCATGCGGACGATGCTCTCGGATATGCTCGAGGACGGAGGGGTGAACGTCGTCGACACTGCCGCCAACGGGGCCGAGGCGGTGACCGCCGTCCTCGACCACGAACCGGACGTGGTGACGATGGATCTGCAGATGCCCGAGGTCGACGGACTGGAGGCCGTCGAGCGCATCATGGACGAGCGGCCGACGCCGATCCTCATGCTGAGTGCCCACACCGCCGACGGGGCCGACGTGACGTTCGAGGCCCTGGAGAAGGGTGCGGTCGATTTTTTCACCAAGCCCGGCGGCGAGGTGAGCACGCAGATGTCGAGCAAGGAGGATCAGCTGGTTCGCAAGGTGAAAGCCGTCGCCGGCGCCGACGTACGTGACCGACGGCACACGCCGGAGTCGGCTGCGGATCGGACGACTGCGGCGAGTACGACCGACGGCGACCACCAAGAGGGAGCGACGGTGGTGATCGCCTCCTCGACTGGCGGGCCAACGGTCGTTGAGCGGGTCGTCGCGGGGTTGCCGCGGGCCGCCAACCTCCGGATCGTCGTCGTCCAGCACATGCCGGACGCGTTCACGAACCGGTTCGCCGACCGCCTCGACGCCGCGAGCGAGTACGACGTCTGCGAGGCGAGCGACGGCGACCGCATCGGCGGCGGCGAGGCGCTGGTCGCTCCGGGCGGCAAACACCTCGTCGTCGCCGGCGCCGGTGGGGGACGTCTCCGGATCAAGCTGACCGAAGAGCCACCGGAACACGGCGTTCGCCCCGCCGCCGACGTGACGATGCGGTCGGCAGCCGAGACGGTCGACGGGCCGCTGGTCGGTGTGGTCCTCACCGGCATGGGTGCAGACGGCGCGGCGGGCGTGCAGGCAATCGACGACGCCGGCGGCCACGTCATCGCCCAAGACGAGGCGTCGTCGGCGGTGTTCGGGATGCCGAAGCGGGCCATCGAACGTGGCTGCGTCGACGACGTGTTGGCCGGCGACGACGTGCCCGAGGCGATTCTCGACGCGACCAGACTGGAGGTTAACGCATGACAGAAGAGTACGTCCAGGCGTTCGTCCACGAGAGCGAAGAGCAGTTGACCGACCTCAACAACTCGCTGCTCGCGCTGGAGTCCGACCCCGACGACCGGGAGGCGATGGACGACATCTTCCGGACGGCCCACACCCTGAAGGGGAACTTCGGGGCCATGGGCTACGACGAGGCCAGCGACCTCGCCCACGCCATCGAGGACCTGCTGGACGAACTCCGACAGGGAGAGATGGCGGTGACCCCCGAGGTGATGGATCTGGTGTTCGCCGGCGTCGACCGCCTCGAACTCGCCGTCGAGTCCATCGACGAGGACGGCACCGTCGACGTCGAGACGGCCGATCTCGAGGACGACATCCGGGCGGTGATCGAGGACGGCGACGCGACCGGGAGCGACTCCGGTGCCGACGACGACTCCTCGGTCGCCACCGATCAGGTAGACACCTTCGACGTGACCGTCGAGGTCGGCGACTCGGAGATGAGAGGTGTCGACGGCATGCTCGTTCTCGAAGCCATCCGCGAGGAGTGTGACCTCGTCGATACGTCGCCCGACGCCGAGGCCATCGAGGACGGCGAGTACGGGAACGGCTTCGACCTCGTCGCCGCCTCGACGACTGCCGACGAACTGCGGGCGACGCTCGACCGCGTCTCCGCCATCGAGGACGCCACGGTGTCGCAGGCGGGAAGTGCGGACGCCACCGGTGACGCCGACGATGACGTCGACACCCAGGCCGAGGATTCGGAAACCGACGCGTCCGCGGACGACGACGGGAGCGACCGAGGGGCCACGGAGAGCGACGACTCGGACGCGACCGGCGAGACCAACGGCGCCTCCCGGGAGATCAGCTCCGTCCGCGTCGACGTGGATCAACTCGACGACTTGCACGGGCTGGTCGAGCAGTTGGTCACCAGCCGGATCAAGCTCCGGCGAGCCGTCGACGACGGCGACGTCGGGGGCGCAACCGACACGCTCGGCGAACTGGATAAGATCACCGGCAACCTCCAGAACACGGTGATGGACATGCGGCTGATCCCGATGCGGAAGGTGATCAGCAAGTTCCCGCGGCTGGTCCGTGACCTCGCTCGCGAGCAGGAGAAAGAGATCGACTTCCGAATGGAGGGGCAGGATATCGAACTCGACCGGACGATCCTCACCGAGATCAGCGATCCGCTGATGCACATCCTCCGCAACTCGGTCGATCACGGTATCGAGCCTCCCGAAGAGCGGGAACGGCTCGGCAAGGATCGAGAAGGGACCATCGAGCTCCGGGCCAAGCGGGAGCGCGACCACGTCACCGTCACCGTCGAGGACGACGGCCGGGGACTGGACGTCGACGAACTCCGGCGGAAGGCGGCCGAGAAGGGCGTCCGGACCGAGGCCGAACTCGACTCGATGGAGGACTCGGAGGTGTACGATCTGGTCTTCCATCCCGGCTTCTCCACCGCCGACGAGGTGACCGACGTGAGCGGGCGCGGCGTCGGTATGGACGTCGTCCACAGCACGGTCAAACAGCTCGACGGCTCGGTGAACGTCGAAAGCGAGGAGGGCGAGGGGACGACCGTCACCCTTCGCTTGCCGGTGACGGTCGCCATCGTCAAGGTGCTCTTCGTCGAGGTCGGTGAGGAGGAGTACGGCGTCCCGATCAAGAACATCGACGAGGTGAGCCGCATCCCGGAAATCGAGACGATCAACGAGGAGCCGATGATCGAACACGACGAGGATATCTACCCGGTCGTCGACCTCGCCGACGAACTCGACGTCCCGGGCGAGACGAAAAACGGCGACGGGATGCTGTTGCGCATCCGGAAGTCGGAGCGGCGGGCCGCGCTCCGCTGTGACACCGTGAACAAACAGGAAGAGGTCGTCGTCAAACCGCTGGAAGGAGTGTTGAGCGGCATTCCGGGACTCAGCGGGACGGCCGTCCTCGGCGACGGCAACATCGTCCCGATCCTCGACGTGGTGACGCTCTGAACCGATGAGCTCGACAAAGGACGCGTTCGAGCGACTGCTCGCCCACCTCTCGAGGGAACTCGACTTCGAGTCGTCGTATTACAACGAGTCGTACCTAGACCGTCGCATCTCCGCGCGGATGCGCCGCCGAGACGTGGACAGCTACGACGACTATCTCGACCTCGTGCGCTCGGATCCCGAGGAGCCGACGGCGCTGTTGGACTCGCTGTCGATCAACGTCACCAGCTTCTACCGCAACCCCGAGGCGTGGGAGCCGATCCGTGACGCGCTGCGGGAGGTGACGGCCGGGCACGGCCGGACGACGGTGTGGAGCGCCCCCTGTTCGGACGGGCGAGAGCCCTACTCGCTGGCGATGCTCGCCCTCGACGACGACGACGTTCGCACCCGCCGACTCGACATCGTGGGAACCGACATCAACGAAGACGTGCTCGAACGGGCTCGGGAAGGCGTCTACCGCGCGACCAAGACGCGTGACGTGGCAGCCGAACTCGAACCCCTGGACGACGCGGGGCGGTACGTCGACCACGAGGACGACACCTTCGCCGTGCGCGACGAGGTCAAGGAACTCGTCACCTTCGAACAGCACGACCTCATCGCTGACGAGCCGAAACGTGACGTCGACCTCGTGCTCTGCCGGAACCTCCTCATCTACATCAACGCGGAGTCGAAGCGGGCGGTCGTCGACACCGTCCTTTCCTCGCTTCGCGACGGCGGCTACCTCGTCATCGGGATGACGGAGACGCTCCCGCGCGGGAGCCGGGACGCGGTCGAAGTGGTCGACAAACGTCGACGGGTCTACCGGCGAACGTAGCATGTCGCTCTACCAACTGGAGAAAGAAGAGGACGTGGACGCCCTGCTGGACCACCTGAAGCTCAGCGATACGGCGTCGATACGGAAGCGGGCCGCCGAGATTCTGGGCGACGTGGTCGACGACGAGCCACAGGCGGTCGACGCCCTCGTCCGCACGGCCCAAGAGGACGACGACGAGGCGGTTCGCGGCGCCGCTATCGACGCCCTCGACGCCATCGGGAGCGAAGCGATCGAGCGACTGGTCGAGGAGTTGGCGGGCGTCGACAGCGAGGGCGCCGACTGGGTCCGCGCCGAGGCGTTCGTCGAGACGCTCTCGGCCGGGCGGCCGGAGCTCCGGATGGCGGCCGCGAACGCGCTCGGTCGTCTCGGCGACAGCGGGGCGCTCCCGGCGTTGATCGCGACGCTCGACGATTCGGACCCGCGGGTTCGCGCCCGGGCGGCGCGGGCCTGCGGCGCCATCGGTGACGAGCGGGCGGCGGACGCGCTCGGGGAGCGCCTCGACGACCCCACCGGCCGGGTGCGCCGCGAGGCCGCGGACGCGCTGACGGCCATCGGCACCGAGCGGGCGCTTACCCCGTTGCTCGACGCCGTCGACGACGAGAGCGAAGCGGTCCGGTACGCGGCCGTCACGGCACTTGGCGGCTACCGGGGAGCGGCAGCCATCGATCCGCTGATCGAGGCGCTCGACGATCGAAGCGACGTTGTCCGGCGCGCGGCGGTGTTCTCGACCGTGGAGCTGCTCGCGGCCGCCCCGCGGGAGGGGAGCCACCAGATCCGCGAGACGGTCGTGGATCGGCTGGGGGCGGCCGATCGGAGCGTCGTGGACCCGCTGGTCGAACTGCTGTCGGAGAGCAACCAGCCCCGCGAGCGGCGCAACGTGGCGTGGCTCCTCGGACGCGTCGCGGACGAGGACGGGTACGAGGACGCCGTCGAAGCGCTGACCGACGCACTCGACGCCGACGACGGCACGACCGCCCAGTTCGCGGCGACGAGCCTGGTCGAACTCGGCGGCGACACCGTCGAAGAGCGGCTGCTCGACCTGCTCGAGGATCCGAAGTGTACCGAAGCGGCACGGTCGAAGGCGGTGTTCGTCCTCGGCAAGGTGGGCGGCGAACGCGCCCGCAATCACCTAGAGGAACTGCTAGACCGGGCCGACGACGAGGAGGTCCGCAAGCAGGCCTTCTCGGCGCTGTCGAAACTCGGAGGACGCCGATGAGCGAGGGTGAACGGAAGGTCGTCGACACGCGAGGGAAGTTCACCCAGGTCGTCAAGGGCGGTCGCGAGCTGAACGACGCTGAGTGGACCGGGGGGCGCATCCTGCTGTCGAACAAGCGGCTGATCCTCGCGAGCAACGGTGGCAAACGGACGATACCGCTCTCGAAGGTGCAGAGCCTCGAGGGGCGGACGGACGTAAATCAGCTGGTTGCGAAGGTGTCTGGATACGTGAGCCTCCAGCTGTCGACCGGCGACGTGGTACTCGTCTCCGCGGAGGACCCGGAGTCGTTCGAGCGGATGCTGTACCGGGCGCTGCTCGATCGGACGGTCGTCCTCGCACGCCACCCGGCGGTCGAGGGCGGGGTCGTCACCGACGTCGAGTGGGAGAAAGCGCGGCTGAAAATCGAGGAGAACGCCGTCGCCCTCGCCGTCGCAGACGGCTCGTTCGTCGAAATCGACCTCGACGACATCGGCTCGATGGAGGCGAACGAGCGGTCGGTCAACGGGGAGAAACAACAGGTGCTGGAGGTCGAACACAGCGAGGAGGGCACCAGCGTCCAGACGTACATCTCCGGGTCGGAGCGTCGATGTTCGATCCTCGAAACCCTGCTCCGAAAGGGCGAGAGCCGAAGCGAAATCGGCGTCGACCTCTCGGAACGGGAAAACGAGGTGCTGATGGCCCTGTACTCGGGGGTCTCGCCCTTCGAGGTGCCCGACTTCCTCGGGATGGACGTCGACGACGTCGAGGAGGTGTTCGACCGCCTCATCGAACTCGAGGTGGTCGAGGAGGTTCGCGTCCGCCGCGAAGTCGCGCTCAACGCCCGGGGACGCAACATCGCCAGCGAGGCGATGAACGACCAGTAGCGATCCGGGCGCCGCCTACGCGTTCACTTCCTCCAGCCGGCTGTTGACGACGACCCGTCCCTTCGGCGTCAGCACCGTCCCGTCGGCACCGTCGGCGACGAGTTCCTTCTCGCGGAGCCCGTTCAGCACTATCGTCGTCTGACTTGCGTCGGCGGCGACGACTTCGACCGGATCGACGCCCTCGCCGGCCGAGTAGATGGCGACGAGGGCCTGGACCTCCTCGTCAGAGAGCGAGACGTCCTGTAAGTCCTCGACGATATCGCTGTACTCCAGGCGGAAGTAGCGCCCGAGGAGGTTCAGCACCCGCTCGGAGGGGAGCGCGACGACCGAGACGAGCGCGGTGGTCCCCGGAACGTGCCGGACGGACAGCGTGGGTCTCCTCTCGCCACCGAGTTCCCGCGACTCCTTCTCGAAGTCGGTCACGGTCGCCAGGTCGATGGCGAAGTCGACGTCCGGCCCGCCGAAGGCGAGCGAGCCGTCGGAGACGGTGAGTTTGGCCTTGCGGACATCGGCGTCGACGACCCGTCCGCCACGCCGTGCGGGGTGTTGGACCGTCACGGTCCGGCCGTTCAGGTGGGCTTTGAACAGGACCGTAGCGAACTTCTCGACCGTCTCGCTCTCGGCCTCGATGACGGCCATGCGGCGTCCCTCGTCGGTTCGGTAGGCGACGGTGACGGAGTCGCTGAAAAACGAGCGCATCTCGGGTGGGACGTGTCCGACCGCGATGTCGAACATCGCCGACGTGGGAACCGTCATCTTGCGGTCGTCGCCGACGAGAACCAGCCGCTTCGGGCTCATGACGACCCGGCCGCGGATCGGATCCTCACGATCCATATCGGTCACGAAGAAACTGCCGACGAAGTCGGCGATGACGCGCTCAGACATCCAACAGCCCCCCAACAACCGACATGGTCAGGACGGCGACGGCACAGCCGATCCACGTCAGCGCGACGAAATGGAGGAGCGCGTTGGCCTTGTGCCCGCCGTCGACCGTCCGGATGATGAGCGAGGAGAGGACGGCGTTGATCATCACGATTCCGAGCAGCATGAACTGGATGAGCGGCAGGTCGTACACCTGCGTGTGGATGAGCCGTCCGACGTTGAGTTCCGAACTGGCGGTGAGGTCGAGCGACATCCCCGCGAGGATATCGACGATTTTGAATCCGATGAAGAAGGCAAACGAGGAGGCCGCGGTGATTCCGTAGAGGAGACCGATCATCGTGACCGTCGCCTGCTCCCGTTGTTGGCGGAGTTGGTTGACGTGGTTCATGTTCTCGCTGATGAGTTCGCCTAGTTGTTTGGGCTCGCCCCCCATCTGTCTGCCGACGAGATACATCTCGCTGAACTTCTGGACGAGGTAGGATCGCGTGTTGGCGGTGAAGTAGTCCCACGCGCGGTCCGGTTCGAGGCGCATGTTCAGCCGCTTGAACAGGTCGTCGACGTCCCCCGTGAGCGGGCCGAAGTCCTTCTTCCGGAGGCTCTTGAGCACCGCCGTCGTGGTGGACTGTTTCGCTGTCTCGCTCGCGCCGAGCGCACGGATGAAACTCGGGAACTCGTCGTCGCGGGACTTGATGCGCTCCTCCTGAACGCGGAAGACCAGGCCCGGTATCGCCAGCGGCGTGACGGGGATGGCCATGTAGAGCGGGCGGGGAATCGAAGACACCGGAAGCAGAGCGGTCAAGCCGGGAGCGCCCCCGAAGAGGTCGCCGGCGACGAGGACGACGAGCAGTATCGACAGGAGGCCACCGGCGGCGAGGCTGGCGATCAGCGACCACTCCCCGTCCGGACGTACGTCGTCGGGGTAATACCAAATCGGGTCGTACGGCGACATCGTCCGGATGACCAGAAAGAAGCCGGTCTGGACGAAGGCGTAGAGAACGATGACCGCCCCGACGGTCATGGTCGGATCCGTCCCCGTCAGGATGGGGAGGACGATGGCAAAGACCAGGGCGAACGTCATCGAGAGCACCATCGAGAGGTAGAGGTCTTTCATCACCTCGAGGTTGTCGAGCGTGCTCTCGTACATCGTCACGTAGTTCTGGATCATCACCTGCTGTTCGCTGAGGAGGAACTCGCTGAGTTCTTGCCCGGCGTTGACAGTGTAGGCGAGGCGGTCGAAGAAGTCGGCCAGTGGTTCGCTGGGAATGCGCCGCGCGCGGCGGCGACAGGCGTCGTCGAGGCTCTGGTTCCATGTGTCGACGAGCTGAACGACCCGGTTCATCTCCGCCGAGAGGGCGCCGTACTCCTCCTCCTCGGCGAGTTTCCGAAATACCTCCATGCGGTCGATGTTCGTCGTCGACAGCACCGTCATGTGTGTCATCAGGAGGTGGTACTGGTTCTCCATCTCGACGCGCTCCTGGCTGACGAGGAGTTTCGGGTAGACGATAGCCGAAAAGAGCACCAGGCCGCCGAGAAGGGGGATCGGAAGCTTGATCGAGAAGGGCAGATCCACGAGGAGGGCGACGGCGACGGTCCCCAGGAAGAACGCGAGCGAGGGGAGGACGATGAAAAGGAGGTACCGCGACAGCTCCATGTCCATCCGCTCGTAAGCCTCGACGACGGATGCGATGGACTCAGAGGCGGTGATGTCGGTGCCGCTCTCGGCGGTCGGTTCCGATGCCATTATTTGTGTATATCGAACGGAAGCCCCTCGACACCGTCGCGCTGGAACGATTTGATCGCCTCGTTGACCTCGTGGTAACCCAGGATATTCTCTTCGATCATGCGCTCGACGAGTCGCGCCCGGAAGTCTAGGTCGTCGTAGATGTCGCGGGTGTCGGCGTAGCCCAACAGGGTGGCGATCTGTTCCTCGAGGACGTAGGAGTTGTTCATCCCCTGGAAGACGATTTCGTCTTCGACGGGGTCCCAACTGAACACCTGCCGGGTGACGACGCCGTCCATCTCCTTGGAGTAGCCCTCGATCTCCTGAACGCTCGTCACTCGGCGCAACACGTCGTCGCCCTGTTTCACGCGGTTCTGGAACAGCGCCACGTCGGCGTTGTCCATGAATGTCTCGGGGACGTTGATCGGATCGCCGGTGAACCGCTGGATCATCGACACGATGTCGCTGGCGTGGAAGGTCAGCATGACCGGGTGACCGGTCTGGGCGGCCTGGAACGCCATCCGCCCCTCCTCGCCACGGACCTCACCCACGACGATGTAGTCGGGGCGCGACCGGAGTGCAGCGGCGACGAGGTCGAACATGTCGACGTCGGAGTCCTCCTCGCCCCCGCCCTCGCGGGTGAGCAACTGCTGCCAGGTGTCGTGGGGTGGCAGCACCTCCGCGGTGTCCTCCGCGGTGTAAATCTTCGAGTCACGAGGGATGAACGACATGATCGAGTTGAGCGTCGTGGTCTTCCCCGACGCGGTTTCGCCGACGACGAACACCGTCTGTTCGTTCTCGAGACAGAGCCAGAGGTACGCCGTGAGTTCGGGCGAGAGCGTCCCCCACTTCGTGATCTGGTTGATCGAGAGCGGGGTCTCGTCGCCCTGACGGATGGTGAGGCTCGGCCCCTGGACGCTCACGTCGTCGGAGTAGATGACGTTCAACCGCGAGCCGTCGGGGAGCGTGGAGTCGACGATGGGGTTGGAGTCGGAGACGGGATCGCCGATGCGCTCGCCCATGCTCCGGATCCAAGAGTCGAACTGCTCGGGCGTCCCGAAGTCGACGGTAGTCTCGATCAGCCCGTAGGTGCCGTGATCGACGTAACACTGGTGGGGGCCGATGACGTGGATGTCCTCGTTGGCGGGGTCGCGCATGACCGGTTCGAGCGGACCGAGGCCGACGATATCGCGGTTGAGGCGGTAGCGAATGTTCTCGTAGGTCTGCTCGCTGACGCGGTAGTTGCTGAGTCCCAGGAAATCGAGCAGGCGGTCGATCCAGTAGCGCAGGCCGCTCCGGTCGCGCTCGATGGTCGTCGTCTCCTGGAGGAGCTCCTCGATCCGATCGTCGTACTCCGATTCGTCTTCGGGGACGTCCTTGCTGACGCTCCGATCCAAGAGTTCGTCGCGGATCTTCGCGAACAGGCTCTGCTCGTCGCCCGAGAGCGACGGTTCGATGGCGTAGTACTTCATATCCTGTCCCAGGTCACCGTAGATGTGGCAGTAGATCGGGCCACCGATGGGGTAGAGGACGTTCGGCCGATTCGTCTCGTAGTCGCTCGTGGGTTCGTCGATGAGCAGGGGGAACTCGCCGGTGATCTGCTTGAACTTCTTGAGGTGGTCGCGGAGATGCGGCCGGTTGGCCGCGATCTGTTTGAGTTCGTCCGAGGGAGTGGCGGTTCCGAGTTCCGTCATTATGCGACGCTACGACTTTCGATGACGATTCCCGTCCCCGAGCGGACGGAGTAGCCGATGGTGTCTCCGACCTGCTGTCCCATACCCGCAAACCGCTTGACCGAGATCTGTCGGCGGACGTCGTTACCGACCTCGACCATCTCGAGTTCGAGAAAGACGTCCGCGATGGAGCGGAAGGGGCCGATGGCCTCCTCGTCGACGGTCGACGGGTCGACCGTCAGGACGATGACCTTCCCCTGGGAGATGACATCGCGGAAGAAGCCGATGATCTCGAGGGCGGCCTGGCGCTCCTCGTTCTGTCGCACCAGCGCCTCGAACTTCGGGTCGTTGCGGAGGATGGCGTCGAACGTGTCGATCACGATCACGTCCGAGTTCCACATCTCGTCGGCGTTCATGAGGCGCTTGAGCAGTTCCTTGCGTTCGCCCTCCCCCTCGTCGGAGAGGCGTCCGCCGGTGTCGAAGTCGGCGTGGAGGAAGAGCACGTTCTCGTCGAGGAGGTGATCGACCATATCGTACGACAGCGAGTGCATCTGGTCGATGAACCCGCGGGTGGTCAGCTCCGTCGAGAGGTAGGTCACGGCGTGGCCCTCCTCGCAGAAGCCGTAGGTGAACCGCTGTGACATGGCGCTTTTGCCCGCCCCGTAGTCGCCCTCGGCGAGGACGATGCTCCCGCGCGGGACGCCGCCGCCGAGTTCCTTGTTGAGGCGGTCGTGATCCTCCAAGCCGAGCGACAGGAGGTCGGATCCGGTCCGGCTCATGTGCGGAACCGAAACACCTCCTCGTCGCCGTTGACGATCAGTTTCACCCGGTGGTCGCCGGACGACAGTTCCGCAGTGACCTCCAGTCGGATCACGTTGGTCGGCCGCCACGTTTCGCCGTCGACGACGGTCGTCGTGACGTTCGGGCGGTACCGGCCGTCGAGCAACACCTCGATGAACCGGGAGTCGTTGTTCAGGTCCGACGTGCCCGTGTTCTTCACCAGCAGCGTCACCGTGTTCGTGGAGTTGTTGTAAACCGGACTGCCGGCGTCGCTGATCACCTCGATGTCGGTGCGCACCTCCTCGGAAACTTCGAGGCTCTGGTCTTCGATGCCCTGACTCAGCCGGGAGACGCCCTGCGTGAAGGTGCCGGCGACGCCCGCGGCGATGACGAGGCTGGCGATGAACAGGATCAGATGGGAGGCGGAGACGCTCGCCATTCAGAGCACCTCCGCGGCGGCCACGCCGGGCCCGGTGACGATTTTGACCCGGTCGGGCTGACTCGACGTGGACACCTCGAGGTGGAGGCGCTCGCCGGGGAGCCACAGCGTCGTCGAGTTGTCCCCGCCGACGCGCCGGACCGCGTAGTCGTCCCGATAGGTGTTGTCCACCAAGAGGTCGATCGCCTCGACTTCGAGGGTGGTCGAGCCCTCGTTGACTGCCTCGACGGTCAGGGTATCGTTACCGGCGTCGTAGGTGGTGTTCGTGACGGAGAGGGCGGTGTTCTGCCGGTCGAGTGCGTCCTCGTCCACCGCGGATCTGGCGTCGGCGACGCGTTCGAACCCGTTGGCAGAGGCGGTGTACGCCGACGAGAACGCGAGGAAGATGCCGACGAACACGATGGCCGCCGACCCGCTGACGCTAAAGCCCAAAGGGGACACCTCCGCCACCGCTCCAGCAGTCGAAGACGACCGAATCTGCGGTCGATCCGGTCAGTCGGCTGATGTATCGCAGGCTGGCGACGTGGTGATCGATAGAGAGCGTCGACGGGACGCCGGTCACCTCCCGATCCGCGTCGAGTTCGCCGAAGCCGACGAGGAAGTCACGGAGTTGGTCCGCGGCGTCCTCGCCGATCCACTGGATGCGCCGGTAGTACTCTACGGCCCGGGCGGCGTCCTCGACGTCGCCCTGTTCGACGAGATACTCGAGCCACTCCATCACGAGCAGATCACCCACGTATCCGGCGGGCACGGTCTCGAGGTACGGCTTCGACGTGCCCGAGCCCTGCATCATCGTGTTGGCGGCGAACTGCAGATCGCCCGCATCCGTCTCCTCGGGTGCCGACGTCGCCGTGGGTGTCGGATCGGGGTCGGGAGCGGGGTCTGGGTCGGAATCGGGAGCGGGGTCGGAATCGGAGCCGTGACCCGGACTGTCGTCGTCGCCCTCGTCGATCGATGCGAAGTCGTCGGCCTCGTCGGCCTCGTCGAATCCGTCGTCGATCGATGCGAAGTCGTCGGCCTCGTCGGCCTCGTCGAATCCGTCGTCGATCGATGCGAAGTCGTCGGCCTCGTCGGCCTCGTCGGCCTCGTCGACCGCATCGCCGTTCGTCGCGTCGCCGCCGAGGTCGTCGTCCGCCCAGTCGGCGTCGCCGCTCTCGTACTCGTCTTTCAGTTCGTCGAACGATTTGCCGGAGTCGTCTGAATCGTCAGACATGGTGTCCTCAGTCGTCGGTTCGTCGGCAATCGAGTCGGTCGCGTCGTCGAAGTCGTCGAAGTCGTCCTCCCCATCGTCGAGGAAGTCGTCGTCGAAGAAGTCCTCGGCGTCAGCGCCGGCGATGTCGTCGTCCAGGTCCGCTTCGTCTTCGTCCCCGTCGTCGTCGAACAAGCCCAACGAGCCGTCGCCGCCATCGAATCCACCGCCGGCCTGCACGTCGTCGACGAACGGGTTGACGCCGCGGGTGACCATCTCGTAGATATCGAGCAGTTTGCGCACGTTCTCCTCGACGTCCTCGACGGTGTTGCTGATCTCCTCGTTCTCGCTACGGATCGTACTCACCGTCGAAGAGAGGCTGGCAACCTCGTTTTCCATCTCGTCGATCCGCGCCTCGAGTTCGGCCGTCGCGGCGCCATCGTCGTCGTCCTCGAATCCCAAGTCGTCGCCGCCGAAGTCGTCGCCACCGAAGTCGTCGCCGCCGAAGTCGTCCAAGTCGTCGCCCTCCTCGAAGAGCATGTCGTCGTCACCGGCGTCGTCGCTGTCGTCGTCACTGCCGAGAAATCGCTCTAGGAGTTCCATTCCGTCCCTCCCGTCGACCGACGACCCATCGAACCCATTCTATCGTGTTTCTTAGGATGCAACGTACTTTAATCGTTGTCCTTCAGTTATCAATTTTGATACGTGTATGACGAGTGTCTGTCATCCGTCGTTCCGGAGTGAACACGGTGGAATCGGTCGATTGGACCGGCCGACTGTCGTGAACCCGTCTCAGATCCGACGTTCTGTTCCGGCGGATTTGATCCGGAGTTCGCCGGTGTCGCCGTGAAACCGGATCGACCGCCCCGAGTCCCCACCCACGTCCTCGGCATCGACGGGAATTCCGAACCGGTCGAGCGCCGCCCGCGTCACCGCGACGTTGCGCGCACCGATCGGTTCGTCCTGGCTGTCGAACTCGAACATCGCACTTCCGCCGGCCAGTTTCGCCCGCATGCGGTCGGGGGCAGCGCCGGCCTCACGCATCGCGGTCACTACGGCGTCGATTCCGGTGTCGGCGTACTTGGCGGCGTTCGTGGGGTCGTCTGGTGCCGTCGGAAGCATAACGTGGATGAGGCCGGCGACGTCGGCCCGGTCGTCGTAGAGGCCGACACCCAGACAGGAGCCGAGCCCGCTGGTGGTCAACACGGCGCCCTCGGCCGTGACCGCGAAGTCGGCGATACCCACGCGCTTGCGGGTCCGGGCCGACGCCGGCGTCCCACCGTAGGTCTTCATATTAGAAGATCGAATCTCGGTTGGCTTCGAGTTGATCGCTCCGCTCGACCAGCAGGGAATCGAGGGCCTCCTTGAGTTTCTCCTCGTCCGGGATGGCGTAGATTTCGCAGTTGAACTCGCCTTCGGTCGTGACGACCGTCGAGTCCATGAGGAAGGCGTACTCCTGGGACTGGCCGAGACGCCCCGCGATGGGGCTGAGAATCGCGGTCCCGAGGTCGTGGACCAGTTCGGGGGGCGTGTGGTCGATGCTCGTCTGCAGGACGTTCGCCCACCCGTCGATGAAGCCACTAGTCATGATGTTGCCGAGTTCCTGGATCGCGCTCTCGCCCATGTCGCCGAGGGGGTCGTCGAGTTCCATCGGCACCGTCGCGTCGACGATGGTCCGGGCCGAGGGCTCGTCGAACAGGATGGCGAGATAGCCGCCTGGCGTCCCCTTGAACTCCATGACGGTCCCGAGATACACCTCGTCGCGGGTCGTGTTCGGGACGTCCTCGATAGGGACGAAGCTGAGCCGACTCACGTCGACGTCGGTCTGGATCCCGGTCATCGAGGAGACGTTCTCGGCGGCGCGTTCGGCACCCTGCCGGGTCATCTCGTCGAAGACTGTCAGCTTGTCCATCGGGATGGCGTCCTCGTGGTCGTCGCTGGCCTCCAACATCTCCGCGAAGGCACCGTACTCCGGCAGCATGTAGATGTACGCGTCGATCTCCTGGTCGACGGCCGTCATCTGACTCTCGAAGACGAAGACGTGCTCCTCCTCGGCACGGTCGAGTGCGCCGTCCGGTAACACGTCGGTGCCGTCGCGCTCGACGTACGTCGGCGGCGTCATGTCGACGCTCGTTGACAGGTAGTCGGCCCACCCGTCGACGAACCCGCCCATCATGATGTTGCCGATCTCCTTGACTCCGCTGCGGGCCATCTCGTCGAACTCGCCGTCGTCACCGGTCGACGTCCCCGGAACGAGCACGTCGACGATGCTCGCGGCGCTGTCGCGGTCGAACGCCAGCGCCGTCTCGCCGGAGAGGCCGCCCCCGAGACCGATCTGGACGCCGACGAACTCCGTCCCGCCGAAGACGTCCTCCACGTCGCGTTTCGACATCAGGGTGACGTTGGTCACGTCGACGTACGTCTCGATCCCCGTCATGCTCGTCAGCGACGCCGCGGCGTGTTCCGCCCCCTCCTGTGCGAGGCGGTTGTAGGTGCCGAGCGACTGGATGTCGACCCGCATCGTCAGGCCACGACGTCGTCGATTGCTTCGAGCACGTTCGGTTTCTGGAACGGCTTCGTGATGTAGCCGTCGGCTCCCGCCTTGACGGCGTTTTTCATCTTCTCCTCCTGGCCGACGCTGGTGCACATGATGACGTTGGCGTCGGGATCGCTCCCCGTGATCTCGTTGGTCGCCTCGATGCCGTCACGAATCGGCATCACGATGTCCATCATCACCAGGTCTGGATCGTGTTCCCGGTAGAGCTCGACGGCCTCGACGCCGTTCTCGGCTTCACCGACGATCTCGAAGTTCTCCTCGAGAATCTCGCGCAGGAGATTGCGCATGAAGTCCGAGTCGTCGACGAGTAGTACTTGCGGTGGCATCTGTGGGAAGGTTCACGACTCGCCAAATAAAGACTCGGGCGCGATTCTCAGCGCTGATACGAATGCGGGCGAGCGATCTCGGGGAGTGGTTACTCTTCCGAGAGGGCGACGGCCTGCTCGTCCGAGACGGCTTCGATGAGATCGTCGATGGTGTCGTCGCGATCGAGTTCGTAGCGGTTGAGCAGGCCGGTGAGCGTCCGGACGGGGTAGCGAACCGAGACGCTCGACTCCGCGAGGAGGATGCCGAGAACGTCCTCGACGGGCGTCCCGTCGCCGACGTGCTGGGCGTACCAGATCAGCAGCGACTCGAAGCTGGTGACCACGTCGTTCGAGACGACCTGGTGGCGGCTGACGCCGTCGTCGAACTTGGCCGTCGCGTGGAAGCCGTACTTGGCGTCGACGCCCCGGAGGTGGTCTTCGAGCCACGTGTTGACGTCCATCTCGGTGATCTCCGATCCGTCGACCGGGTCCGGGTCGGAGTCGTCCCGGTGGCCGGCGCGCGCGTCCGCTCTCGCCTCCTCGGCGCCGTCGTTCGTCGGACCGCTCCCCGTCGAGACGACGTACCGACCGTCGTCGAGTTCGGAGACGTTGTCGTGTCTGGTGAGATCCAACTCCTCCTCGGTGAGCACCTTGCCGCGGTCCGAGACGGAGTCATCTGAGTCCGGTGACATTCCCTGAACAGTGTCACCACTTAGGGGGATGAAAATATAAAGATTCGGTGGTGTCGCGGGCAGCTACCGCCCGGGTTACAGTTCGACGGACTTCTCGCCGGAGAGCGACTGGGGCACCTGAATCCGGATGATGCTCGTCGCGCCGGACTCGGTGTTGACCCGGAGCGTCGCCGTCTCACCGGCCTCGAGGGGGCCGTTGACGAACCCGTTGTTGATAGACGCGTTGAGGTCGAGCGACACGACCAGCCGGTCGGTTCGGCTGTTCAGGATCAGCCCCGTACCTTGGCTCTCGTTGAGCGAGTCATCGTCGTCCTGTAGCATCGTCGTCCGGTCGTCCGGCCCAGTCGAGTCGGTCTTGTTGACGACCGACTCGTTGGTGAACGCGTAGCGATCGGTGCCGTCCGGACCGATGAACTCGAACGTCGTCGCGGACATGTTGATGTCGCTCGCCCCCGGCGACTTCTGAACGACGACCGATACCTCGTTGACGGTCAGCGACTGGTTCGTCTTGCTGAGATTCTTGCTCTCGCTGGATACGACCCCGACGGTCGTCGCGTTGTCGGCATCGGCACTGACGATGGAACCGTTGCTAGTGTACGTACTGTTGTACACCGAGACGTTTCCAGTCTTCGAGACCGGCTCGAGCCGATCCGTGACCTGTGCGCTGCTCTGTTGCCCCGTCTGTTCTGACTGCGTCTGCAGGAAGCCGGCCGTGTTGATGAGGACGCCAGCCGCGATCGCCGCGACCAGGACCATCGCGATGAACACGATGAGCGTCCCGATACCGACCTGACCCCTGTCCGTTCGTTCTTCGAACATGGTTGGTTGTGCAACCCGGGGTCGTGGTGCCCGCGGGCTCTGTCCTACCGTTCTCGAAATTAGTAATAAAGGTACGTTCCAAAATATCTCCAATGATATTCTATGCTTCAGGACTTCAAACCGGAAGATAGCCGTCATTCGGGAGAGTCAGTCGTAGATGATGAGACTGTACACGACGAGGATGAACCCGAGCGACGAGAGACCGTTGTTGACCAGAAGCAGCGAACGGACACCCTGGAAGTCGGTGACGAACGCACTGATCGCAGTCGCGATCGCGGCGGCAGCGATGAGGCCGAAGCCGAGCGAGACGTGGATCATCGCACGACGGGTGGTCTGGAGATACGCCTTGATCGCCATCCCGACCATCGTCAGTCCGGAGAGCACCAGAACGGCCGTCGCGGCGAGATACAGGTATTCGACGACGAGCATGGGGTTTCGTATGCTACGTCGCCACACCGCGTTATAAATGTGAGCGCGAGATTCTCAGTCCTGATATCCCAGATGAGCGGCCGCTGTCTTGCGCGCGTCGGACGATACCTTTTATTGTGTTCCCGTATATCTGATCTGATAACGGATGGACGGGATCGAGATGCTTCGGGTTCTGGGCAACGAGTACAACCCGCAGATACTGAGTTTCGCTCACGAACCGCGCTCGGCCCAGGAGCTCAGCGACGAACTCGACGTACCGATCGCTACCTGTTACCGGCGGATCGAGGAGTTACAGGAGGCGGAGCTGCTCGAACACCACGACCGCGTGCTGTCGGACGAGCGCCGTCGAGTGAACGTCTACCGCCGGAACATCGAGGAAGTCGTCGTGAACTTCAGCGAGGGTGACGTCTCCGTCGAGGTCGAAGAGCGCCGGAAAGTCAAAAACCAGATCGACGAGGTTTGGCGGACCCTCTCGGAGTAGCCGCCCCGAGCGACGGTCCACCTCACTCGCCGGGGAAGGGACCGTCGCGCTGGCCCATCATCGAGAATCCCGCGGCCCGTTCGTGGACGGTGATCCCACCGTCGGCGATGTCCATCGGGAAGATGTCCGTCTCGATGTCCTGTTTGCGCATCTTCGCGACCCAGATGTAGCGGTTGACGCCGGATTCGGTCGGCGTCTGAATCAGGTAGATGTTCCCGTCAGTGAGGAAGTTCTCCAGGCCGATGTCCTGTTCCGGGAAGACGGCGGACTGTTCGGCGATGAGTAGCGATGTCAGCCCGTTGGCCTTCAGGATGTCGGAGAATTTGAGGAGATAGGTCCGCTTCTCCTTTTCGTCCGCGAAGAAGAGTTCGAACATGGTCAGCGAGTCGAGTACGAGACGCTCGTACGCCATCTCTTCGAACTCGTCCAACAGCAGTTCGAGGGTGTCGTTGAAGTCGTTGTGTCGGAGCAGTTTCTGTTTGTCGTAGATGAGGATCTCGTCTGACTCGACCAGTTCACGCCAGTCGTCGAAGCCGATGGATTCGGCTGCCTGGGCGATATCCTCCCGGTTCTCTTCGAAAGAGAGGTAGATCCCCTTCTCGTCGAACTCTTTGACGCCGTTGTAGATGTACTGGAGGCCGAGGATACTCTTCCCGGTCCCCGGGTTGCCGCTTATCAGCACGGTCGCGTTGTCGACGATACCCCCGCCGAGGATAGAGTCGAGACCCTCGATCCCGGTCCGCGTCAACTCGGTCATTACGACACGTAGTTGCGTGGACTGACTGAAATAAATTCGCAACGCGGAGAGTCCCGAACACGACGGCGACGGTGATTTTCACGTGTGAGAACGCGGGCACAACCTATTTGCTTGGGACCGCCGATATCCGTTCGATGAGGCTTTCCACCGGCGTAGACGGTTTCGACGACCTCGTCGACGGGGGACTCCTCCGGAATCGGCTGTACATCCTCAGCGGGCCACCGGGAAGCGGGAAGACGACGTTCTCCTCGCAGTTCGTCACCGAGGGCGCTCGAGTGGGGGAGAAGTGCCTCTTTCTGAGTATGCACGAGACCGAAGACGAGTTGACCCACGACATGAGCGCCTACGATTTCGGCTTCGAGAAGGCGGCGAAGTCCGGGAAGTTCCAGTTCCGGAACGTCTTCGATTCGAACGCCAAGCGGCTGTTGAAAGGTCCCGGCGGCAACGACTTCTCGTCGGGCGTCAAGAACATGACCAACCGCCTCGTGAGTTTCATCAACTCCCGCGAGATCGATCGGCTGGTCATCGACTCGACGATGATTCTACAGTACTTCTACCCCGACAATCACGAGGCCTTCGTCCAGTTTCTCACCTCGCTGAAGCGCGTCGACGCGACGACGATACTGATATCGGAGATGACCGATCCCACCTCCTACGCCGACGAACATTACCTCGCTCACGGCGTCATCTTCATGCACAACTACATGGAGGGCGACGGGATGCACCGTGGCGTCCAGATCATCAAGATGCGGGGGACCGACATCGACAGCGACATCTACCCCGTCGAGTTCGACGATACTGGCCTGCACGTCCGGCCCAAGCGGACGGTGGAAGCCTGAGATGTACGACTCCGAGTTCGACACCGACTGGGACGACCTGAACAAAGAGGGGGCGCTCGAACGGGCGTTCGCGCTCGGCGTCGCTCGGAGCCTCGGCACGCCGAATCGGGAGGAGTACGAGCGGGTTCGTGCCGCCGCCGACACCACCTACGAACGGAGTATGATCGAACTCTCCTACGAGGAGGGGCGTCGGAAGGCGTCGGGTCGCACGGGGGATCGATCGGCGGTGTGGGAGGAACTGGTCGTCGAGGCCAGCGACATCGAGGCCGGCGGGCGGCCGACCGATCGACCCGACCGCAGCCGTGACGGCCCCCCGAGCATGACTGCCCGTCCGGAGCCGACCGTCGTCCCCGACGACGGCCTCGACCGGATCCAACTCCCCGAATTCCTCCGGCGCCGGTAGCTACGCCGCGTCCCCGCGGTCGGTGCGCATCAGTTCGCCCGGCTCCGTCCAGATGACGAATTCACCGTCCTCGGCCCGCTTGACCACGCCGTTGATCCACGGTTCGTCGACCGGCGACTCCTTGACCGCCGAGAGAGAGACGGTCGAGACGCGCCGGACGCCGTCGACAGCCCAGCCGACACTCCACTCGTCGTCCATCCGCGTGGAGTCGAAGACGACGATCAGGTCGCCGTCGCCGTCGTCGTCGGCCGCCAGCGTCTCCATCGGATCGATGACGGTCGTGATGTCCCCACGGAGGTCGATAACACCCTCGACGAAGTCGGGAGCGTTCGGGATCCGAGTGACCGTCCCGCGCTCGACGATCTGTTCGATGAACGTGATGTCGAGACAGTACCGCTCGTCCCCGAGGACGAACTCCAGTACGGAGATGGTCTCTTCCTCGTCGACCGACCCGTCCGGGTCTGGCGCGTCGGTGGCCGCCGGTGGGTCGTCGTCACCGTCGTCGGCCGTTTCGAACGCGGCCGCGACGGACGCCGCGGCCTCGGACGTGTCTACGTCCTCGACGGCCGCGATCAACTCCTCGTCGAGTTCTGGAGCGTCGCCGTCGTCCGCCTCCGACTCGGCCCCCGCGGTGGTGTCGGTCATTGGACCGGGGTTCGGTCCACCACATAATAAAGCCGGGCACCGGGTTCTCAGACGTGATACTCGATCAGTCGAGGAGTGACCGGTCACTCCTGTGGGCGGCGGCCAGTTCCCGACCCGGCCCCGAGGCGATATGCCGGTCCCAGAGGACGAGCGTCGTCGGCAGGACGAGTATCGAGGCGAGATAGGAGTAGAGCACGCTCAGGGCGATCAGAAGGCCGAACTGTCCGAGGATAGGTGAGATTGCCAGCCAGAGCACGCCGAGTCCGGAGACGGTCGTCAGCATGCTGCCGGTGAGCGCACCGCCCGTCCCACGGACCGTCGCGAGCAACGCGGCGTCGACGTCCGTCGCACCGTCGTACTCCTCGACGAACCGGTGGAGGAGATGCGCCGAGTAGTCGATGCCGAGGCCGATGGCGATGGAGAGGCTGGTCCCCGTCAGGACGTTGAATGGGATGTCGAGCCAGCGCATCGTCGACGCCAGTGCGGCGACGGTGAGGGCGATAGGGAGGACGTTGACGATGCCCAGCGACGGACGACCCTCGAGCAGGCCGTAGACCAAGACCAGGAAGCCAGCGGCGGCGATCAGGGCGATGACGAGACTCCGGAACGCCGACGCACCGATCACGTCCGACACCGCCTTCAGCACGATGACGCCTCCGGTCGCCGTCGCCTCGAAGCGCATCCGATCGGCCACGGCTCGAGTGTCGTCGGTGACCGCCTCCTGGGACGCATCGGCCTCGACAGCGTACTCGATCCGGGCGCTGGAGTAGTCGTCGGTGATGTAGTTCAGCGCCCGGTCGCGTGCCGGCGAGTTTAGAAGAGCCGCGTAGACGGTCCTGAGGTTGTCGTCCGGAACGCCGTTGTCGTTGCGGTCGTTGCGCGCCACGAGCGCGGCGAACTCGGGGTTCCGGTCCGCGTGGTCGCGAATGACGGTAACGATGCTCGTCTCGCGGGCGTGGCCGTCGTCGGCGACGAAACTCGACGGTGGGTCATCGCCCGCCCGCCACATAGTTTCCAGCGCCTCGTCCCGGTGTAACGGGCCCTCGACGTACACCGTGGTCGTGTCCTCCTCGCCGGTCTGGAAGTTGCGCTCGAGGAAGTTCGTCGTGCGTGTGACGGAGTAGTCACCGGGACGGAAGGGTTCGGGAACGTAGTCGAGGTAGGCCGGCGGCTCCTCCGGCGGGAGGAAGTCGTCCTGCGTGAAGCGGCTGTCGACGCCCGCGCCGTACTGGCCCAGGAACGCCGTCGAGACGAGGACGATCACTAGGAAGACGCGGGGGGCGGCCCGGGCGATGTAGACGCCGACAGGGAGAATCCGGCCGAGCAGCGACTGTTCCGCTCCGAGCGCCGCCGAGCCGAACGCCGGGACGCCGAGGCGCTCGCGCTGGCGGTCGGCGAACACCTTCGCCGCGGGGAGGAAGATGCCGAAGACGAGCGCGGTGAAGACGATCCCGACCGCGGCGACGACGCCGAGTTCCCGGATCGAGCTCAGGCCGCTACTCAGGTTGGCCGCGAAGCCAAGCACCGTCGTCCCGGTGACGATGAAGAAAGCGATCAGCAACTGATCGGTGGCGACGCGCATCGCGTCGCGAACCCCCACCCCGTCGACGTGCTCCTCGCGGTAGCGGTTGATCGCGTGGATGCCGAAGTCGATGCCGACGGCGAGCAAGAGCGGCGGGATGGCGACGAGCAGTTGGGAGAAGGGGATGCCCGCGATACCCATGAAGCCGAACGTCCAGAGCATCGTCATCCCGAGGGCAACGAGGCCGAGAAACAGGTCGAACGGATCGCGGTAGGCGATGATCAAAAACAGCAGGATGAGCACGACGGCGGCCGGAATCACCAGCCCGAGCGAGTCGTTGATGACGTTGCCCAGCTCCTCGCTTACGATCCCGCTCCCGAAGACGGTGATGTCACCGCCGACCGACTCGACGACGTAGTCGGCCTGCAGCTGGATGGCCGTGAGCGGACTCGATCCGCTCGTTCCCGAGCCGGAGGCGCCGCCACCCGGGAGCCGGTGAGTGACCGTCCCGATGGTGGCCGAGGCCGACGCCGAGCGGGCGTTGTAGTCCTCGCTGAGCAGGGCGCGTAGCCCGCGGTTGCGCTCTACCGCCGTCCGAACGGCGCGGTCGATTTCACCCGGCGTCGACCGCTCGACGGCTCGGATCTCCTCCTCGATGGAGTCGGCGGAGGGATCGAGCGTCCGGGCCACCGCACGCGCGACGCTCGACGTCCCCGACACCTGTAGCTCGGGGTTGTCGGCGAGGCGCTGTTGGGCGCGGAGCATCCGAAGCAGTTCCGGTTTCGAGAGGACGTTCGTCCCCTTCTGAATCAGCTGGGTGGTGCCGCTATCCTCTCCGAAGGTGATCCGCTCGAAGTTGTCGTTGACCTCTTGGAGCGCCTGCTCGGCGGGGACGTCCTCGGTGAACTGATCGGTGCCGGAGTCGGTGCCGCCGCCGCCGAGGCCGGCGACGAACAGGCCGGAGACGACGAGGAAAGCGAGGATGACCCGCCCGGGTCGGTCGACGATCCACCGGTCGAGCGTGTCGATGACGCGCTGGACGTCGAGAGGTGACGACGGCACGGATCGGTCAGTCGCCCCCGACGTCGGCCTGCCCGTTCCGGCGGTACCAGACGAACAGCCCCAGTCCCGTCACTGCGAGCGCGCCGACGGTGAGCGGGAGGAAGGGAAGTCCGCCGCTCTCCTGGCGTTCGACGGTGACCGGAACGCGGTAGGTCTTCGACACCTCGGTGTCGCCGTCGGGAAGTTCGTACTGGAAGTCGATCGAGACGGGGTAGGCCTTCTCGAGCGCCGCGCCGCTCGTGCTCAGGCCGATGACGAACGTCGCCGACTCGCCGGGAGGGAGTTCGGAGACGAGCCCCTCGTCGTCGTCACTGCTGAGCGGCGACTGGACGAACGCCTTGGCCTCCACGTCGCGGAGGGGGTCGTCACCCTCGTTGGTCACGCGGAGTTCGAGCGTCGTCGTCCCCCCGGCGACGACGGTGCGGTTGGTCGCCTCGACGCTGAACCGGTCGCGTCGGGGCTGGATGGTCACTCGCTCGTTGAGCTGGTCGCCCCGGCGCACGTCCCCACGTTCGTTGCGGTAGCGGACGGAGACGTTGAACTGCTGGGTGGAGGCGCTCGCAGCGTCGCTGACCGTCACGTCGAAAGCGAAGTCGCCGGTTTCGTCCGGGGCGAGCGTCTCGATGGCGTACTCGTCGGATTCGACGTTGACGTTCGGATTCGACGATTCGAACACCACCACCGGCTGCCTGGCGGTGTCCGGGCCGCGGTTGACGACGGTCCCGGTGAATCGCCCCTCCTCGCCGACACGCAGCGTCGCGTCGGCGTCACGTATCGCGAACGACTGCTCGCGGGCGGGCCGGATGCCGACCGCGAGCGGCCGAGAGGCGCGCTCGATGCCGTCGGTGTCCTCGTACTCGACGGTGGCCGAGAGGCTGTAGTTCCGGAGGGCTGCGTCGTCGTCGAAGGTGACGGTGTACTCGACGGTCGCGTTCGTCCCCGGCTCCCAGTCGCCGACGTAGCCGGTCGAACGCGCCGAGCCACTGCCGAAGGTGAGTTCGTCCGTCGCCGACGAGAAGACGACGCTCGCGTCCCGGGCCGTCCGTGTCCCGTCGTTTTCGAGGGTCACGGCGACCGTCCCGGTGTCACCAATCTGGGTCGTCGTCTCCGAGTCCACGACGTCGAACCGCGCCTGATCGCGGACGCGAAGGGTAACGTAGCGCGTCTCCTCGCGCGTGAGGTCGTTGTACTCGGGGGCACCCACGGCGTCGTACTCGACGCTGACGGTGTAGCTGTAGGAGACGGTGACGGGGATGCGGTAGCGGCCGGGGTCGGCGTCCTCCGGGACGGTGATCGAGACGGGATCGACGGACGTCGTCCCGCGAGGGACGTCCCCGACGGCGACACGCCCGGTGTTGATCTCGAACGGCGTGTCGCCGTCATCGACCTCGACGGAGACGCCGCGGGCGGTGGTGACCCGCTCTTCGTACTGGGACGGGCCGCCGCGTCGCAGCTGGCCGTCGTTCGAGACGACGAGGTCGAGACCGATTTGGGTTCCGGGATCGACCTCGGTCGTCGAGGAGTACAGGTCGACGGTCGGGCGGCCGATGACGGTGCCGCTGGAGGACTGGCCGGCGGCGACACCGGTCGATGCGACGGCGGCGAGGACGACAAGCGTAACGAGGAGGAGCGAGCGGTGTGGGGATGGCATGGATGGGATGTACGCGCCGGGGTCGCCCGCAGCGGGCACCGAGTGAAACGGGGACCGTTCGAGCCCCGGCGGATACGGGAAAAGTGGGCCGACAGAAGTAAATAAGTTGTGAATGAACGTTCAGTTACCGTGGCCTTCGACGACCCCTTCGGCAGCGACACCGTCGAGACGCGAACGGCGATCATGCGCGCCACCTACGAGGCGCTGACCGAACACGGGTACGAGAACCTCACCATCCAGCGGATCGGCGACGAGTTCCCGAAAAGCAAGTCGCTCATCTATCGGCACTACGGCGGCAAGGACGAGGTGCTGGTAGCCCTACTCGAGTTCCTCCTGGCTCACTTCGAGACGCAGATGCCGGAGGTGAACGAACGGGACGCCCACGACTGTCTGTTGACCGTCCTGGATTACGTTCTCGACCCGGAGCCGGACGCAGAGCGCGCCGAGTTGACAAACGTGATGGTCGAACTCCGGGGTCAAGCACCGCACAACGAGACGTTCGAGGAGTACTTCACGGCCAACGACCGCCGATTCCGGGCGGATCTCGTCGACATCGTCGAGGAAGGGATCGAGACGGGGGTCTACCATCCCGTCGACGCCGACGCCGTCGCCGACTTCCTGCTGACGGCGATGAGCGGTGGGACGGTCAGACGGGCGACGGCCGCCTCGGCCGTCGACATCGCCGCCGTCCGGAGCGAGGTGGACGCCTACCTCCAGGCCCGACTGCTTGGTGACGGCGACCGGCGTTCGTAGTCGCTGTCAGGACGGGGAGCGGTCGAAACGGGCGACTCGTTGCGGCCGGCTGAACGACCTTCGACGGGCGCCCGATCCTCGGCGAGAAGAGCTACGGACCCCGACGGGAGCCATCAGGTGATGCGGACGTATCCGGCGCCGTCGATGTGGACGGTATGGCGCCCGTACTCGAAGGTCAGACTCCGGGTGGCCACCTCGTCGGGCGGACCGCTGAAGAAGGCCTCGAGAGCGTCCGGATCCACGTAGTCCGCAAGCGGGTCCAGATCGACCGGCGAACACTCCTCGACCTCCCCGAGAGCCGTCTGGACGGCGAAACTGACTGGTTCGCGTCGATCCCAGTCGATTTCGAGTCTGTCGGGGGCCGTCGTCGCCATCTTCTCGTTTCCGGTCGCTGACATGGTCCAACGTTCGTTGCTTCATGTATAACTCTGGTGGCCGAATTATTGTCTTTGATATTTTGGGCAGCCGGCGCACCGACATCGACTTGACAGCTAGGCCGGAAGGGGAGCACGGGTCGCCGCGAGCGGCCCGAAGCCCATGACACTCGAAGAGTTCGGCACCGCGACGGAGGGGGGAGGAGTCTTCCAGTTACAGAACCGGCAACGGCCCGCCGTGGCTCTCGATGGGGCCGTGACGGCGCTCGCGGGGTCCGCGGGGAGCGGGGCGCCCTCGTCGAGCGATGGCGCGAATCGGAGCCGGAGCGATCCGGTCGGGCAGTCGTCCGGGGCGACCGATCGGCTCGGCTTCGAGGAGCAGTAATCGATGGAGGTTGTCGTCTTCGGCGCCGGGAGCCTCGGCAGCCTGATCGGCGGCTTGCTCGCGCGCGTCCACGACGTGACGCTCGTGGGACGTGACCCTCACGTCTCGGCAGTGCGAGCCGACGGGCTACGGGTGACTGGCGTCGAGGCACACGACGTGTGCCCGGCGGCGACGACGGACGCGAAGGGGGCATGCGCCGACCTCGCGCTCGTAACGGTGAAGGCCTACGACACGCCGGCAGCGGCGCGGACGCTCGCGACGGGGGAGTACGGCGCCGTCTGCTCGCTCCAGAACGGGATGGGCAACGAGGACGTGCTGGCCGAACCCGTCGCCGCGCCGGTCCTCGCCGGCACGGCGACCTACGGGGCGCGCCTGGTCGAACCGGGACACGTCGAGTGGACCGGCCGCGGCACGATCACGCTCGGCGCGTGGCGGCCAGCCGACGACACGACGACCGCCGAGCACGTCGCCGCGGCGTTCCGCGCGGCCGACCTCGATGTCACAGTGACCGCGGACGCGCGCGGCCGCCTCTGGGAGAAACTGGCGATCAACGCCGCGATAAACCCCATCACGGCGCTGGCACGCGTCGAGAACGGCGCGCTGACCGACCCCCCGCTGGCGGATCTCGCACGCGAGACGGCCGTCGAGACGGCGGGGATCGCCCGCGCCGACGGTGTCGGTCTGGACGACGACCGGGCGTCGGGGGCCGTCGAAACCGTCGCGCGAGAGACGGCGCGGAACCGCTCGTCGATGTACCGGGACGTGGCTCGTGGGCGGCGGACCGAAGTGGACGCGATCAACGGCTACGTGGTCGACCGGGCGGCGTCGACCGGCGAACCGGCGCCGATCAACCGGACGCTGGCGTCGCTGCTCCGGGGCTGGGAGCGTCGCGCCGGCGTCAGGGAGTAGGATTAATTCCCCCGGCGGATGATGACCGACCATGCCAACCGTCCAGGAGATTCAGCGGGCGTCGCCGGCGGATCCGCTGACGATGTTGACGGCGTACGACGCGCCGACGGCGGCCATCGTCGACGAGGCAGGAGTCGACGTGATCCTCGTCGGCGACAGCATGGGCAACGCGGTGCTCGGCTACGACTCGACGATCCCGGTTACGATGGAGGAGGTGGCCAGCCACACCGGCGCAGTCGCGCGGGCGGCCGACGACGCCCTCGTCGTCGCCGACATGCCGTTCATGAGCTACGGAACGGGCGGAACGGCGGGCGTCGAGAACGCGGGTCGACTGATCAAGGAGGCGGGTGCCAACGCGATCAAGATCGAATCCGGACCGCACACGGTCGATCTGACCGAGCAACTCGTCGACCTCGGAATTCCAGTGATGGCCCACCTCGGGCTGACGCCCCAGCGGCGCAACCAGATCGGCGGCTACACACGACAGGGGACGACCGAGGAAGCCGCCGCGGAGATCCGTGACCTCGCCGCGAAACACGAGGCGGCGGGGGCGTTCTCGCTGGTGCTCGAACACGTCCCGGACGATCTGGCCGCCGAGGTGACCGCGGACCTCGACATCCCGGTCATCGGCATCGGTGCCGGCCCGGAGACCGACGGACAGGTGCTGGTGTTGACGGACGTGATCGGCCTCTCGGAGTCGGTCCCGCCGTTCGCGGCGGAGTTCGGCGACGTACGAAGCGAGATCGAATCGGCGGTGACGGCCTACCGCGACGCCGTCGAGGACGGTTCTTTCCCCTAACCGCGGATCGCGGTCGAGAGGAGCGGGCGCATCAGTCCGACGACGGGTGCCTCGGCGCTGTCGGTCCAGATCGCGCGGTGCTTGCGGACCCCGGGGAGTTCGGTCGCGGCGTCGGCGCTGACAAGGAGGGCGTCGCCGTCGACCATGCAGACGCTCGTGACGGCGCCGGCCTCGATCGGATGTGACTCCCACCACGTCCACGTCTCCACCACGTCGGCGTCGGGGGCGGCCTCGCGAAGACGCCCGCGGATGCCCCCGTCGGGCGATCCGATCACGACGTCGACGCCGCGGTCGGCCGCGTCGGTCAACGCGTCGACGAGGTCGGGGCCGAGGAGCGCCTCGGCCGCGACGGCGAACAACACCTCGTCGTCGGCGTTCGCGACGAGCGACGCCAAGCGTTCGGAGACGGCCGCCTCCCCCTCCATGGTCCAGACCTCCCCGGCACCCGTGGTGCGGTTCGGCGACCCCAGTCGAGGGAGGGCGGTGCCGAGGCGGTCGAGTCGGCTCCGACACTCCCGCTCGAGGAGGTCGACCGCTTCACGGGGGGAGACAGCCCGGAAACGGCGGGGTTTCGACTCCTGGACGCTCACCAGGCCCCGATCCTGGAGCGTGTCCATGCTGTCGTAGATTCGCGCACGCGGCACGTCCGCGACGTCACTCACTTCCTTCGCGGTGCCCTCACGCAGGCGTGTCAGAGCGACGAAACACTTCGCCTCGTACTCGGTGAGTTCGAAGGTTCGGAGCGTGTCGACGACTTCCTCGACGAGCGAGTCCGTTCCGGCGTCCGTTGTGGTATTGTTCGTCACGACGAGTCTCCCGGTTCGCTCCCGGGTAAGGCAGACACCACCAAAAAGAGTCGGGTCGACGGTCACGGTCCGTGTCGACCGGGCACACATACTGTTTCGATTGGAGTAAAAACATAGTGGAAACTATTAAGATACTACCAACCGTAGGTGTAATCGTGATCCAGAGCGTGGCCACGTGCCGCCTCCCACAATCATGAGCCAGGAGATAGAGACCCTGCGAGAGACCGGCGGGGAACAGCGTGCGACGACCGACGTGGACACCGACGAGCGCGCCTGTCCGGAGTGCGATTCGTCGCTCGTCGCCGACGAGTCTCACGGCGAGACGGTGTGTGAAGCGTGTGGCCTCGTCGTCGAGGAAGGTGAGATCGACCACGGTCCCGAGTGGCGGGCGTTCGACTCCAGCGAACGAGCCGAGAAGAGCCGCGTCGGGGCGCCAACGACGAAGCTCCTCCATGACGACGGTCTCTCGTCCGTCATCGACTGGCAGGACCGAGACGCCAAGGGGCGAACGATCGACGGGAGCAAGCGCCGGAAACTCCAGCGCCTGCGGACGTGGGACGAGCGATTCCGCTCGAAGAGCGCCCAGGAGCGCAACCTGAAGCAGGCGCTCGGCGAGATCGATCGAATGTCGTCGGCGCTCGGCCTGCCCGAGACGGTCCGCGAGACGGCCAGCGTCGTCTACCGTCGGGCGCTGGAGGACGACCTCCTGCGCGGGCGGTCGATCGAGGCGATGGCGACCGCGTCGCTCTACGCCGCCGCGCGGCAGGCCTCAGTCCCCCGGAGTCTCGACGAGTTCGAACCCGTCAGCCGCGTCGATCGCAAGGAGTTCTCCCGGGCCTACCGCTACATCGTCCGCGAACTCGGCCTCGCCATCGAACCGGCCAACCCACTGGAGTATCTCCCCCGCTTTGCCTCCGATCTGGACCTGGACGGCGATACGACGACCCGGGCCCGAAACCTCCTCGAGGAAGGCATGGAAAACGGCGTCCACAGCGGGAAGAGCCCGGTCGGTCTCGCGGCCGCGGCGCTCTACGCCGCCTCGATCCTGGAAGGCGAGAAGGTGACCCAGAAGGAGGTCTGCTCGGTGAGCGACGTCTCGGAGGTGACCGTCCGCAACCGGTACACCGAACTGCTCGAGACGGGCACCGACCCCGACGCGGCTCGCGCCGCCTGAGAACTAGGGGCCGAGCGCCGTCTCCAGATCCGGCCCCGTCAGCGCCGCCTGTAGCCGACCGGCGGCCGTTCCCGCCTCCGCGACGTTCTCCATCAACACCGTCTCGCTGGGGAACAGGTCGCCGCCGACGACGAGGCCGTGATCCCGAGCCGTCGACCCCGTCATCGTCAGGTAGACGCCCAGTCCGACGTCGGCGATGGCGGCCTCCTCCTCGACGGCGGGGTCGGGGTAGACGAAGGACACGTCGTCGAGGGCGCGCGTCCCCAGGATGGCCCTGACGAGGCGCTCGTACCGCGGGGAGATACAGAGCGGCCCCTCGTAGTCGGCGACGAACGCCCGATCGAGGTCGGCCCCCGGTGGAAGGGTCTCCGGCGTCGCCAGAAGCGTGTGATACACCGTGTCGCCGAGACCGCTCACGATCCGGACGTCGGTATCGCGCGGATCGATCCGGGCGTTCACGTCGTCGATGGACTCGACGCCCGTCTCCCCGAGCGTCACGACCTCCTCGAGCACGAGGTCGGCGCTGTCGAAGCCGAGGCCGAACTCGTGGGTGCGGAGCGCGCGGAACGGTTCCTCGCGACCGATCAGTTCGACGGCCACCCCGTCGGTCTGAACGGTCACACTGTCGAAGACGATCCGGCGAGGCTTCCCCTCGCGGTCGTCCCGCAACAGGGTGTACTCGGGCCGGGTCGGCTCCGAGAGATCGCTGTACGCCGCCAGTCTCTCGTACGCGTCGTGCTCCGGCGTCGCGTCTCCCTTGGTGATCGCCTTCTCGTACCGGAGCGTCGAGGAAACGTCGTCCGCGAGGTCGGCGGCACCGGCGACGGACGCGAAGCGTTCGAGCACCGCCTCCAGCGGACGTCCCTTCCGCGGGACGGCGACTCGGACCGTCTCGGTCATTGTCGGGACGAGGAGGACGTGGGCTTTACCGATTGCGCTTTCCGAGCGACGGCCCCGCTACCCGTCGTCGGGGCCGAAGGCGCTGTTCAGGCGGTCGCGGAAGGATCGCAACTCCTCCAGTTCCGCCTGGATGTCCGCGATGTCCGATTCGAGTTCCGCGACGGCGCCGTGGCGCTCCGCGACGGTCGCCTCTAGGTCGTCGAGGCCGTCCGCCACTGCGTCGGTCCGGTCGGCCAGCGTCGCCACCTCCGTGTCGAGTTCCTCCCGTTCGGCGTCGGCGTCCGCCACCGCCTCCTCTAGCGCACCGACCCGCTCGGTCAAGTCGTGGAGTTCCTCTGTCACCTCGCCCACCACCTCCTCGGCCGTGCCGTTCTCGTCGAGGAAGTCGCCGAGGGCGTCGCGGTAGGCGAGCAGATCCTCGATCTGCGACTGGAGTCGCCCGATGCGCACGTCGACGCTGGTCGGGACGTCGCCGGTCGCGCCCGCCGTCCCGAGCGCGTCTCGCAGGACCGCCAGGTCGTCGTCGTCGACCGTTCCGGCACGAATCTCGGCGGCGAGTGTGGCGGCGACCGTGTCGCTCGCGGCGGGCGTGCCGGTCCCGGTGTCCACGGAGTCGGATTCGGTCGCCGGATCCGCCTCCGCAGCCCCGTCGGCCGACGCCGCTCGGCCCGTGCCGGAGCGCGGGTCGAGGGCCGCGGCCGCCGACGCGGACGGAACGGTGTCGGGCCCGTCGTCCGCCTCCTCCGCGTCCGCGTCCGCCTCCTCCGCGTCCGCGTCCGCCTCCTCCGCGTCCGCGTCCTCGGTAGTCCCGCTTTCGCCCCTCTCGACGTCGACGGCGGTCACGCTCTCGTCCCGGGCGTCGGTCACGACGGTCGGCTCCGCGGCCCGGTCGCGGGGCGCGGGGGCGTCGTCGTCGAGCAACGATCCGGACGCCAGCCCCGACAGGGCGTCGTCGGCGTCCTCGCCGCCGGAGAGCGCGTCCCGGACGACCTGTGTCGTCTCCCGGCCCAGCACGTCGCCGGTCGCCGCGGCGTCGCCGTGTTCGATCAGTTCGACGCTCGGCTCGCTGAGAAACGCCTCGGCCTCGTCGGCGTCGTCGATGCGGATGCCGTACACCGTGAGCACGGATTCGCCGGGGTCGAGCGTCCGCTCGTAGGCGACCCGGTTGTCGCGGTACGCGGTCCAGTTGTCGCCGTCGTGGTCGGGGTGAAATCCCACTCTCTCCATCGAAAACGACTCGGGAATGTCGTCGACGAGGCGGATCCGGACTGGCTCGTCGGCCAGTGATTCGATCTCAAGGGCGATGGCCGGCACCGGGAAGCGGTCGGCCTCGAACGTCTTCCCCACGCGCACCTCCCCCGTGGTGACGGTCACCGGAACGTCGGGGTCTGGGTCGTTCGGCATGGGCCATACTGTTCCGAGTGGATGCATAAAACAACCGGCAGACGGGGTCGTTCGGGGATATCCCGTCGACGCCGACGCCGGCGGCTACAGATCGATTCGATCACCGATCTCGACGACCTCCAGTCGCTCGGGGTAGTCGAAGCTCCGCGCGTGGTGGTGGAGGACGGTCGGATCGGCGGTCAGTCCCTTCCACATGTCCCAGTGGCTCGGGACGAGTTGATCCAGTTCGAGCGCGTTCGCGGCGCGGATCACGTCGTTCTCGTCGGCGTACCACCGCGTCCGTTCGGGGTCGCGGGTCTCCTTGTCGGGGATCCGGCCGACTGATCCGAACGCGAGGACGCCGAGGTCGATATCGAAGCGGTCGGCGAGGTCGGGAAACGAGTCCGCCGGACGGGTGTCGCCGCCGTGGAAGACGGTGCCCGCGTCGTGTTCGATCACGTAGCCGACCGGGTGGTCGGCGTCGGGGTCGTTCACCGCGACGACGTGGACGGTGAACGCGCCCACCTCGAAGGTGTCGCCCTCGGCGACGGTGACGAACTGCTCGGCGACGACGCTCCAGTCGTCGATCCACCCCTGTCGGTCGACGACCGCCATGCTGGCGTCGGGCGCGTAGTAGTCGGCGCCGGTCGCCGCGAGGATCGGCGCCTGCGTCGGGCCGTGGACGTGATCGGAGTGGTCGTGCGTCGCGAGGACGGCGTCGGCCGCGGTCACGTCCGTCGGGTCGAAGGGGACCGGGATCATCCGCACCGTCCGGGGCGGGTCGCCGAGCCCACAGTAGGGGTCGACGAACAGCGTCGTCCCGTCGCTCGCCTTCAGCACGAAGCCGTTACACCCCAGATACCAGATCGACACGCCGTCCGGATCGGCGTCGGCCACGGCGGTCGGGAGCCAGTCACCCCAGTCGCTCTCGCCGAGTTCGTGTGCCATATCAGCCGTCGGGCCGGTCGGGGGCTAAGCGTTGTGGTCGCCGGCGTCCGGACGGTCGAGGGGCGAACGGGACGTCGTGGGATCGACACGCCGAGAGCGACCGGCCGAAGCCGAGAAGGCTTTTGCCCGTGGCCGTGCGACGACGCTCATGACCCGCGACGAACTCCCGCGCCTGCGGACGGTCGCCGACTACCAGTTCGGCGCCGGCACGGGCCGTGCGCTCTTTCCACCGGCGGAGGAGCCGACCGTGACCCACTCGACGAGCGGCCGACCACGACAGGTCCGCGCCGACGCCGGTCGGATCGTCTCCTACGGCACCGACGGACGGTTTACCCTCGGTCTCGAGGGCGGCCGGCGACTCGTCGCGGCGCTGCCCGCACCCGCGGCTCGAGTCGTCGTCGGGTCGGAGAGCGAACCGTTCGTTCGCGACGGGAAAAACGTCTTCGCGAAGTTCGTCCGGGACGTGGACGACGACGTGCGCCCGAGCGACGAGGTGGCCGTCGTCCACGCCGACGGGGGCGTACTCGCGGTCGGTCGCGCGGAACTCGCCGCGGAGGCGATGCTCGACTTCGATACGGGGATGGCGGTGAAGGTGCGGGCTGGAGCGGACGCGTCGGACTAGAGATACGGCGTCAGTCCGAGCGCCCGGACCAGCGGTACGCCCGCGAGGGCGGAGCCGAGGAGGTAGCCACCGATCGCCCCACCGTTCAAAAGCGGGAGGCCGGCGTGAGCGCGACCCTTCAGCACGGCCCACAGGAGGGCGCCGAGACCGAGGAACGTTCCGACCATCGACAGGAGTGCGGGGAGGTTGAGCGCCGGAAGGGCGGCGACGCCGAGCGACGACGCGGGGGAGAAGAAGGCGCCGCTGGCGACCATGACCGTCGGCATGACGGCGTCGCCGAGGCCGATGAAGAACGCGTCGCGGTCGGGGACGGCCCCCTCGTCGCCGTCACCGTCGGCCACGGCTTCCCGATCGTCCCCTTCCACGTCCCCGTGTACCTCGTTTGCTCCCGAGAAGTCGTCGTCGAGCAGCGAGTACGAGAGCGACAGCGGGACGACGAGGATGACGGGGACGCGCAGTTCCATCACGCCCTCGGCGAGGCTGAGCATGTGTCGGGTGCCGTAGACGCTGATGGCGTCGTAGACGGCGAGCACCGAGAGGAGGAGGATCGCGGGGAGGAGACCGAAACTGATGCCGAACAGGGCGCCGGCGCCGATACCCATGACGACGCCCGCGGCGTCGATGACGTACCACTCCGGATAGACGAGGAGGGCGACGGCGACGCCGATAGAGAGCGCGACGGCGAGGACGTTCACCGCGCCGAGGGTGACGAGCGGCGGGGTGACGACGCCGAAGACGTACCACGAGACGAGCGCGCTGGAGAACACCACGACGCCCTTGACCGCCCGCTCGAAGGCGTACTTGAAGGCCGCGAGCATCAGCGCCGTAGCGACGAGGATGGCGGCGATGTAGACGAGACTGTTGGTCGGGTCGGAGGGATCCTCGACCGCCTGATAGCCTGCCGTCTCGAAGGGAGCGACCATCGCGAGCGCACCGACCTGGACGAAAAGAAACAGCGCCGCGGCGGCGGCGACACCGCGGGCCTGACGCGCGTTCATGTCCACCCCTTAGTCGGGGGGTGGTTTGGGGATTGCGGCTCGCTACCGCCGCCGCAGACGTGGTCCACGCGTCGTCGGAGCGAGCCGGGACGGATCGCCACCGTCGGTCCGACACGGGCGGTGGCGCTTGCCGACACAGCCGATGGACGCAGTTGTGCGATTCGTCGGGTGGCGAGTTGGAAAGGCTCCTATAGCTGCCCCCCTAGTTCCGGTCGAAGATGTCATCCCTCGCGGAAGCCTTCCGATTCGTCGGCCGTCAGCTAGCGCGGTTGCGCGGGCGGTCCCCGCGGGCGCTCGGCGTGGGTGGGCTGGTCGTCCTCGTCGTGGCCGTCGCCGTCGCCTGGTACGTGCGCCCGTGGCTGCACGGGGTCGTCTACGCCGTCTACACGACGCCGATCGTCCCTCTCGCGTTGCTCGTCGCCGGGATAGTGGTGTACGCCCTTCGCCGGCGAACCGACGTCATCGGGCCACAGGCCGCCCTCACCGTGTTTCTGCTCGCGCTCGTCGTCGGGAGCGGGATCACCGGGCTGTTGGCCGGCGAACAGCTCGGAAAGTCGACTCTCGACTCGTCGACTCAGGCCGACACGCTGGCCGAGACCGACTCGGAGATGCCCCGGGTCGTGCCCAAAAGCGTCGCCGCACGGTACGCGTCGAACACGCTCAACTTCCCGCAGTACCGGATCACCGGTAGCGACGTGACCGTCGACGGCGGCACTCCCTACTGGTCGTACGCGCTCGCACCGGACGGGACGTACAACTACTTCACCAAGCAACAACGCGGGACGGTCCTCATCGACATGACACAACAGAACGCCGAAGTCCGCACCATCACCAACGACATGGATCGCGGCATCGGGACGGCGTTTTACAACAACTACCGATTCGAACTGCTCAAGCGCGGCGAGTATCTCGTCGACTACGGTGATCCGTTCATGGTCGTCAACGAGGGCGACCAGTACATCGCAGTGCCGTACACGACGCCGACGTTCCACTGGACGCCGCTCCCGTACACGACGCCGGAGTGGGGCGGCGTCGCGCTGATCGACAGCGAGGGCAACGTCGAGGACCTCACGCCCGAGGAGGCGCGTCAGCATCCGGCACTCGAAGAACAGAAGCTCTACCCGTTCGAACTCGCCCGAACCAAAGTGGCGACGACGAAATACCGCCGTGGGATCGTCAACACGTTCACCAGCCACGAGGACGAAATCGAGGTCGCCCCGGTTCCCGGCGCGGGGAACGACCAGCCGTTTCTGGTGTTCACCGAGGACGGCCCGGAGTACGTCGTCGCCGTCGAGCCGTACGGCGACGCACAGGGACTGAAAGAGATCTGGACCGTCGACGCCCGGACCGGCGAGTACGAACTGTACACGCCGGATCGGTCGCTGTTCGGCGCCCGCAAGGCGACCGACTACGTCAGACAGGCGGCACGGACGACCGACTGGAACCGATTCAACCCGTCCGAGCCACTCCCCGTCGTGGTCGACGGCCAACTCTACTGGCAGGTCCGGGTCGTTCCCAGCGACAGCAGCGGAATCGCGTACATCGCGTTCGTCAACGCCCGGTCGAGCGACGTCCGGGAGGTTTCGACGACCCGAGAGGTCACCGCGTTCCTCGACGGAGACACCGGAACGATCGACGACGACGGGATGCCACGGGATAGCCAACCCTCGCTGATCGTCCAGCGCGTCGCGCCGAACGGCACCGTCGTCGGGACGCTAGAACTGTACGGCAACGAGAGCGTCCGGATCGTGCAAGGGAACGAGACGAACACGACGGCGGGGACCTGATCCGGATCGCACACCGAGCCGGGGTGGCGGGGCCCGGCTGGGGGGTCGCCTCAGTCGGAGCGAGCGTACAGTTTCGAGCCGAGGAGATCCGGCAACTGGACGTGATCGGCCGGCGAGACGGCGAGATACGGCCGCGAGACGGGGCCGAACACGTCGACGACGCGTCCGACGTTCGAGAGCGACTCGTCGACGGCAGCCAGACCGATATCTGGCGTGTCCGCGCCCTCGTCACAGCGGACGATGGCCAGTCCCTGTGCGGTCCGGGTGACGGTGCCGAGACGGCGCACTACGATCGACCTCGCGTTCGAATTCCGTCGGGGCGCCGCGCCGCGCCGGCGTCCGGGCGGCGCTGGCTGACGTGGGCGACCATCAGTCCCGGAGGATGGCCACGTAGGCTGCTACGGCCTGGACGAGGTCGTTTTTCGTCGCGTCGTCGGCGCCCTGCACCAGCACGCGCCCACGGGGTTCGTACTCTCGGGGGTAAGTCACGTCACGCTCAATGACCGCGTCGTAGCCGACCTGCTGGGCGGCCTCGGCGATCTCGTCGACCGTCGGATCGTCGATCGCCTGGTCGCGAGGGACGCGCCGCCCCTCGGCGCGCGTCTTCGTCGCGTCGAGATAGGCGGGCCAGATGACGTTTTCCACCATACGCCTACGCCGCGGGCCGAGGGTAATACGGTTTTGGATGGCGGTCACCGACCGTCCTGGCGCGTATGCAACACATATTTATCTACTGCAACTGCGGATGTAAATCGATGCACACAGGCGTCCGGATGGGCGCGTGGGTCGTCGGGTTGTTCGGTGCGCTCGTCGCCGTGACGCTCGTTAGCGCCACGATCGGCCCGGTGGCGATCGGCGCCGGGAGCGTCGCCGATATCGCGGCCACGACGCTGCTGGGCGGCACGCCGGCGGCGCCCGAGAGCCACCGCACCATCGTCGTGTCGATCCGCTTGCCGCGGATCGTCCTGGCGGCGGTCGTGGGGTTCGCACTCGCGTCGGCGGGGACGGTGATGCAGGGCTTCTTCCGGAACCCGATGGCCGATCCATCCATCGTCGGCGTCTCCGCCGGCGCGGCGACCGGCGCCGTCGCCACCATCGTGGCGCCGGTGTCGCTCCCGGTAGCGCTCCCGGTAGCCGCCTTCGCGGGCGCTCTCCTCGCCGCCTTCGGCGTCTACGTCCTCGCCTCGGAGGGTGGCCGGACGCCCGTCGAGACGCTCCTGCTGGCCGGGGTCGCGGTCCAGACCTTCCTCGGTGCCGTCGTCTCCTTCATGCTCGTCAGCGCGGGGCGCGACCTTCGAGAAGCCATCTACTGGCTGATGGGACATCTCCAACACAGCACGTGGACCGAGGCCGGCATCGCCGCCGCGGTCGTCGTCCCCTGCTTTCTCGGCCTGCTCGCTTACGCGCGCGACCTGAACGTCCTGCTGCTCGGCGAGGAGGACGCGGAATCGCTCGGGATCGAGGTCGAACGCACCAAGCGCCTCCTGCTGGCGGCGGCGAGTCTCCTGACCGCCGCGGCGGTCGCGGTCGCGGGCGTCATCGGCTTCGTCGGCCTCGTCGTCCCACACATCATGCGCCTGCTCGTCGGCCCCGACCATCGGATCCTCCTGCCGACGAGCGCGCTCGCCGGCGCCTCCTTCCTCGTGGCGACCGACACCGTCGCACGGTCCGGGTCCGCCGAACTCCCCGTCGGAATCGTCACCGCCGCGGTCGGCGCTCCGTTCTTTCTCTATCTGCTCCGGACCCGGGAGGTTCGGTCGCCGTGACGGCCGCCATCGACGTCGACGACGTCTCCGTCGCCCTCGGCGGCGTGACCGTCCTTGATTCGGTGTCGACGGCCATCGACGAGGGGCAGTTGGTCGGCCTCGTCGGCCCCAACGGCGCGGGGAAGACGACGCTCCTCCGGACGATCAACGGCGCGCTCACGCCGGACCGGGGGACGGTCCGCGTCGCGGGGCGGACGGTCGCCGACCTCGGCTCGCGCGCGACGAGCCGACTCGTCGCGACCGTGCCCCAGTCGACCGCCGTCTCCTTTGACTTCCCGGTCCGCCACCTCGTCGCGATGGGACGAACGCCTCACGTCGGGCGGATCGGGACCCGAACGGAGGCCGACCGCGAGGCCGTCGACGGGGCGATGGAGCGAGCCGACGTCACGGCCCTCGCGGAGCGCTCCGTGACCGAGGTGAGTGGAGGGGAACGCCAGCGCGTCTTCCTCGCCCGGGCGCTCGCACAGGACACGCCCGTCCTCCTGCTCGACGAACCCACGTCGGACCTGGACGTGAACCACCAGGTCCGGACGCTCGACCTCGTCGCCGGCCTCGTCGAGGAAGGGCGGACCGTCGTCGCGGCCATCCACGACCTCGACCTCGCGGCGCGCTACTGTGACGAGCTCCGACTCCTCTACGACGGGCGCGTGCAGGCGGCCGGGCCGCCGGAGGCGGTGCTCACCGACGCGACCGTCGAGGCGGCGTTCGGCGCGCAGGCAACGGTGACCGAACACCCCGTCACCGGATCGATGTCGGTGACCGCGTTCGGGGACGACCGGCCCGCGGGATCGGCCGGCGACGTCCACGTCGTCGGCGGCGGGGACGCCGCCACACCCCTCCTCCACCGCCTCGACGCCGCCGGGTTCGTCCTTTCGGTCGGCGCCGTGAGCTCGGACGCCAGAGACGCCGAGACCGCCAGAACGCTGGACGCCGACCTCGTGACCGTCCCACCGTACGCGCCCGTCGACGACGGGGCGACGGCGGCCGTCGCCGATCGACTGCGCCGCGCGGACGCCGTCGTCGTCGCCGACGTGACCGTAGCGCCGGGCAACCGCCCCGTCCTCGACGCCGTCCTCGATGCCGCCACCCCGGTCGTCGTCGTCGACGGCCGGCCCATCGAAGCCCGGAACGCCGCCGGCTCGGCGGGGCGCCGTCTCGACGCGAGGCTCCGGGATCGAGGGACCGTCGTCCCCGACGAGATGGACGCCGTCGTCGACGCCGTCCGTCGGGCCGTCGACTCGGGAGCGAGCGACCGGGCCGCCGCCGGGACCGGGACCGGGACCGACCCCCGACCGTAGGTCGATACCCTTACTCCCGTCGACGGCGTGTCGCCGGTATGGAGCGGCCGTGCGTGTGCGTCCACCGCGAGGCTGGCGAGCGAACCCGACAGGCACTCGCCGAGGCGGATCTCCTCGACGACGACTTCGAAATCGTCGTCGAGGATGGGCGCCTCTACCTGCCCGTGGTCGACCGCGAGGCGGCGAGCGAAGCGTACGACGTCGTCTCCCGCGACGTGCCGACACACGACGGACAGGAGACACCCGCAGACCGCCTCGGATTCGAACCCTCGTACGAGCGCCTCGGCGACGTGGCGATCCTCGACGAGGACGACCCCGACCGGGCGCGCGAAATCGCGGACGCGATCCTCGACTCCGACCTGCCGGTCCGTGTCGTGATCGACCGCGCCTCGAAAGTGAAAGGCGACCTCCGGGTGCGCGACTGGACGGTGGTCGCCACGGCTGAGGACGGGAACGAACGCGACCGCCCCGCCACCGAAACCGTCCACCGCGAGTACGGCTTCGAGTATCTCCTCGACCTCTCGCGGGTCTACTTTTCGCCGCGACTAGCAACCGAGCGCCATCGCGTCACGGAACAGGTCGACGCGGGCGAACGGGCGGTCGACATGTTCGCCGGCGTCGGCCCCTTCGCCGTGCCGATGGCGGCCCGCGGCGCAGCCGTCGTCGGCGTCGACCTCAACCCCGCCGCCGTGGAGTACCTCCGGGAGAACGCCCGGCAAAACGGCGTCGCGAGTCGCGTGACCGCCGTCGAGGGGGACGTGCGGGACGCCGCGGCCGACCACGCCGGCTGGGCCGATCGGATCGTGATGAACCTTCCTCACAGCGCCGACGACTTCCTCGACTCGGCCGTCACGTTCGCCGCCGACGACTGTACGATCCATTACTACGATATCCAACACGAGGACGACCCGTTCGGGCCGGGCGAGCGGGCGATTCGGGCGGCGGCGACCGCCGAAGGCTACGAAGTGGACGTGCTGACCCGGCACGTCGTCCGGTCGTACGCCCCGCACGAACTGAACGTCTGTCTCGACGTTCGCCTGTCGCGATAGGGGTATTTCGGAACCCTTATTTGAACCATGGCAGTACGATTGAGTGCGTGCCGGAGTAGCTCAGCTGGCAGAGCGATTCCTTCGTAAGGAATAGGCCGAGGGTTCAAATCCCTCCTCCGGCTTCAGGCAATCCCCTTACTTCAGGCCCTAACGCGCCCGATACCGGGGAGTACGGGGTTTCGGATTTAAGTAACTGTTCACCGGAAGCGGGGTGTCCGGCATGATCGGGCGTCGCTCCTACGACGGCGACGCCATCGACGCCGGGTATCAGTCGATCGACGAGGCGCCGTTCTACAACGACGGCGAGACCGTCGACGTCGTTGACGACGAGCCCGCCGGTGAGGCGACCGTCGAGAACGTCCCCGACCTGCAGGCCGAGCGCCCCGACGTCGACGGCCAGTCCACCTGGGCCGACTGGGGAGGTGAGCAGCGGTGATCCGCCGTCTGATCGCCGCGGCGATCACAGCGTTCGAGCGAAGCGGGAACCCGTGGGCTGGCCACGACGTTGATCTTGAAAGGGTGTGGAACGCGGTGGATACGACTACCACCTCACCCTCGTTCTTCCGGAATTACCACGAGACAAAGGTCTGCGTCTATCGGCGTCTGAATCATGCCGCTGCTGAGGGCACCGAGTACAGGGGGGTCGAGCCGTGACCGACGACGCTCGCGAGCGCGTCGAACGCATCGCCCGGAACAACCCCGACGCGGACGTCATGGCGATCCTCGCCCGCGCCGGCCTCCCGCCCGAGCAACGCGACCTCGTCGAGGACGTCCTCGCCGACGTTCGCGACCAGGACGACAGCGCCGAACCCGACCTTCGGTGGGACGTGCCCGTCGACGAGCAGTGTTGCATCCCGGGCTGTCACAACCAGCGTCGCCACCCCCACGCCAACAGTCTCTGTGCCGCCCACGGCGTGGGTGAGGCGACCGAGTCGCAGTCCGTCCTCGCGGACACCGCCGCCGATGCCCTCGCGGAAGCGCAGGCCGTCGCCGGCGAGCCCACACCCGAGCGCGAGGATCCACCGGATCCCGTCCTCCCACCGGAGCGCCTCGAAGGCGACGACCAGGAGGACGACGTCGACGAGGGCGACGTCGAGTGGACCCTCGCCGACGCGATGGGTGGTGCCGAGGACAGCGCCCTCGACACCAAAGAGCCCGCCGAGGAGGGATCGGTCCCGACGTCGACGAGCTCCGGGCCATCGCTCGCGATGGCGACGTCGGCGCTCCCGCTCGGCCAGCTCGACGCGATGGCACCCGCCGAGCGCCGGCGCGCAGCCCGGCGCCGCGGCCTGGAGTGGCCGACGACCGACGACGCTCGCGACCGCCTGTTCGACACCATCGCCGAGGTGATGCGCGAGGGCGACGAGCGCGTCGTCGACGCGCCGACATCGCTGGGCAAGACTCACACCATCGCCGCGACGCGGTGGGGGGCGCGGGACGACATCACCGGCGACAGTCAGGTCGTCCACCTCCTCGCGACGCGGGACGCTCGCGACGAAGCGGTCGAGACGGCCGCGGACGAGGGTGGGGAGCACTTCGTCCTCGAGGCTCGCCACGAGGCCTGCGATGTCGCCGCCGGCGACTACGACCCCCAACCCGAGAGCGACGACGACCGCCAGGTCGTCACCATCGACGGCGAGGCCGCCTCGGAGTGGCTCGCCCACAAGTGCGACGCGAAGGGCATCCCCTTCTCGGCGGCGCATCGCTACCTCGAGGACCACAACGACCAGGACGTCACCCTGCCCTGCGCCGTCGACGGCGACTGCCCGGCGATCCAGCAATGGGACGACCTTCGCGAGGGCGATCACCCGCTGGTCATCGCGACCCACAACTTCTCTCACGTCCCCGGCCTGCGGATGGGGACGAACCTCGTGTTCGACGAGGAGCCCGACTTCGCGCAGGATCTCACGACCGACCGCGTTCGCGACGCCGTCGCGGCCTACCTGCAGGCCATCGACGCCCCCGTCACCTCGTGGGAGGCGTTCGTCCAACTGTCGCGCGGGGACTCCTGGGGCGACGACGCCGGCAACGAGCGCGAGGCGCTCAAGCATATGCTCGACACTGAGCCCGATCGGGACTGGTACTTCGAGGAGCCGCGAGCGCATACCATGGCACCGGCGCTGGCGCGGGCGATCTTCCACGCCGAGGACCGGTGCAACGGCCGTCGCGTCGGGAAGACGCCCTACGAACCCCCGCGGCTCGACGCCCATGCCCACGACGACGAGGGCTGGAATCGGAGCTGGGTGACGGTCGTCCTCGACGACCAGAACGACGTCCAGACCGTCCGCGCGACGCCGGACCTGAACCTCTGTCGGAGTGTCGTCGGCCTCGACGCGCATCCCTCGTTGCCGAAATGGCAGGCGAATACGCTACCCCACATCCAGCGCCGGCGCGTACTCGACCCCGAAGAGCGCCGGCTCTGGCGGCGCTACGAGCGGGGGCTGCGTGTCGTCCAGGTCGGCGACAACACGCGCCCACTCACTGGCGGCGAGTACTTCGACGACCGCGGGTTCCGCGCCCTCTCGTCACACCTTCGGGAGCGCTACGACGCCGACTTCCGGACGGCGATCACCGCGAACGCCGTCGAGGACCGCGTCGCCTCCATCATGAATCAGGTCGGCGTTCATGACCCGGAGACGATGCACTACGGCGAGGAGAAGTCCCGCAACGACTTCGCCGACGAGTCGGTTGGCCTCGTCGAGGGTGTCATCGACCCCGGCGACGATCACATCGTCAACCTGCTCGCCGAACTCGACCTCGAGGCGACGCCGGCGACGGTCGAGACCGAGGATGGCGAGAAGCGCGAGAAGGGGCGCACCTTCGAGGGCCCCGACGCCGAGACGGCGCGGGCAATCCTCGCCAGCGTTCGCGAGAATCACGTCGCCCAGGCCGCCGGCCGCTACGCCCGCAACCCCGACGACCTCGAGAGCACGGCGACGGTGTTCGTCCGAACCGACGCGATGCCGGCCGGGTTCGCCGACGTCCAGACACCGGGCGTCGTCTGGACCTACGGGCAGGCTCAGGATCGGATCGTCGAGGTCCTTCGCGAGGCGACCGATCCCCTCTCGGCGCGGGACCTCGCCGACCGAGCCGACTGCAGTAAGGAACACGTTCGGCAGACGATGCGACGGCTCGAGAACGAGGACGGCGAGCACGACGTCCACGCGTTCGAGAGCGCCGGCGAGCACGGGGCGACGCTGTACGCCGCGACCGGCTTGCCGAACAGCGGCGTCGTCGATATTGAATCGCCAACCGAGGCGTATGGGAGTACCTATACGTGGGGGTTGGCGATCCGCGACCCATCACCGCCAGCAGCGGCGGTTACCCAGCCTGATCGCGTCGACACGACGAACCGACCGACTATCTGGGAAGGATCTGGCGGGGTCGACCCCGGTGGTACAGGCGGGTGACTGGGTCCGACCCCTCGTCGACGAGCGACTTCGCGAGCCTGCCGCCCAGCGCGAAGTACGTCTACACCGTCATCGACGAGGACGGGCCGATCACGAGACAGGCGCTCCTCGAGGAAACGTACCTCGCCGAGAGCACGCTCGATCGGGCCCTCGAGGCTCTCGAAAATGGGCACTGGATCCATAAGAGTCGCAAATCCGACGACCTCACACAGGTTGTTGCCCAAATCGAGCAGTCTCCGGACGTATAACTACCACCCGCAAGTATGATGTCACGTACCCCTACCCGCCCCGATCCGTCGTTCACAGCGGCGGTGGCCCACCAGCCTGTTCTTTCGCCATGACCATCCGCTTCGTTGAGCCCGAGGAGTACGACTGCGCTCGCGACGAGTGCAACGAGACCCGGACCGAGTACAGCTCCGTCGCCGGCTCGTACTGTTCCGAGGAGTGCGCCAACCGCGCTGCTGGCGGCGCGCTCCTGCGGGACCTCCGACACGACCACCGGTTCTGTGGGACCTGCTTTCGCCTTCGGAAGGACGTCGAACAACCGAGCGACGAGTACGCCCGCCAAGCGGGGTGGACGGCGCTCATCCGCGAGGCCGTCGTCGGCCACGAACACCTCACCGAGCACGTCACGACCGGCCCCCACGGCGTCGAGTGTCGCTGCTCGGCGGTCGATCACACCGTCGACGCAGACTGGCTCCGCGACGAGCACCCCTACCACTGGTATCTCAAACTCGCGGTGACCTACCTCCGCGAACACGGCAAGCGCGACGATCGCCTCGATATCGTCACGCTCGTCGACGAACTCTGGGCCGATGTCGATCTCGAACTCGCGGTCGGCCGCGCCCTCCAGGATCCCCGATGACCCGACCACTACCCCTGGGGTAGCAGGCGAGGGACGCTGAGTCGCACGAGCGGGCCCCTACCTCGCACCACCGTCAGGTGACGTCGATCCATGTCGGGAGCCGATTCGAGGCTCCACTCCCCTTTTGGCCCGCATCTGCCGCTACAGGCGCACGACGCATCCGCTATGGGCTCCGGGCAACGGAGTACGCGGTCACTGCGTCGTGCCCGGGGTTCGAGTCCCCGGGAGCGGCCTCCGCGGATGTACCCATGTCCACGCCACCACAGTCTCTCAAACAAGAACTCGATTCGTACAACGACCACCTGGATCACTGCCTGAGGAGTCGATACGGGATGACTCTCAAGACGTTCAAAACCGTCAAGGCGGTGACCCAACTGGTCGGCGCCGGCGCCGGTGTCTACGCCATGTCGCTCGGGGCGCCCCCACTGGCGACCTTCGCGATCATGGCGCTGATCATCACCGGCCCCGAGGGCATGGAGTATCTGATCAACGAATCAGCGGAGTGAGTCCATGCAAGACGTCCACCTCCTCCTGCTCGGCGTCGCCCTCGGGGCGATCCCCTCGGCGATGCTCGGACGGATCATGGCCGCGTGGTTCGGCAAGCGCGCCGGCGTGAAGCCCCAGGAGATCAGCGCCTACGCCGAGGCCTCCGACGGCGACGGGGAGGACGATGCCTGAGGGCTACTGGACCGACGACGCCTACAAGATCACCGCGAGCCAGACCGCTTGGATTCGCTCCGATACCACACTCCCAATCAGCCGATGACCCGCCCACCGCTGTTCGCGACGGCGCCGCATCGGTGGACCGACCATGACGACGACCTGCGCGAATCGCATCCTCGGCTGTGAGCGGCCGGCGCCACCGGGCCGGATTCGCTGCTCCTGGTGTCGGCTGTTCGGACCGCGCGGCGCAGTACTGTGAAACAAAGGCCATAGAGGAACGATGCCACGAGGAAAGCCCAGCGACACCTGCGGCGATCACGGCGGCCGGCGTGGCGACGGCTCTCCCTGTGGCCGCGCCGCGGGCTGGGGCACCGATTTCGACTCTGGGAAGTGCCGCGAGTGTCGGGGGACGAACCCCGACGGCACGGTGCCGGACGACCACGGTGCGCCCGAGAACAACACCAACGCTGTCACTCACGGCGCCTACGCCGACTGCAATTCCTACTACCAGAACGTCCTCGACGAGGACCTCCGACAGTTCGTCGACGACGTCTTCGCGGACTACCTCGGCAAGTACGAAGAGCTGCATGGCGAGGCGCCACTCGGGATCGAGGCTGAACTCTTTCGCGTGGCGGTCACCCATGCGAAGGACATCGGCCTGGATCGGTGGGCCGACGAGAAACCCGAAGGCCTCGACAGCGGCCACCCGCTCGTCGACGAGGAGACGGAGATCGTCCCGGTCGGCGAGGGTCAGATCGAGACCCAGCGCCGCTACCGTGAGTCGGTCGTGCTGGCGGCCCAGAAGAAACTCTCGAACGACCGCCGGATGTGGCTGAAGGACCTTGGTCTCCTAGAGGATCCCGAATCCCAGAACGCCGAGGGGCGAAAGGACGTCGCCGACGCCCTTCGTGAGGTGCTGCAGTGACACTTCAACTCCTCGTCGAGCCGGATGACGACGCACGTCGCCTTCGGGAGTATATCCGCGAGCACCCCGACGTTCGGAAGGATCGCTACGCCGACTACGACGACCCGGTCGAAGGCGCGTGTTACGTCCTCGCGGAAGCGTACTTCCACTGTCGCGGCGGCACGGACTCGCCATTCGATGTCTACCGCCTCGACTGGGGCGACATCTACGACGACGCCGACGGGGCACACTGGTTTCTCCGCGACGGCGAGACAGTCGTCGACCTCTCGCTACCAACGCCGGCCGATGGGAGACACGTCCCTTGGGAACGCGCCCGGCGACGGGCGTTCATCACGGGGTACGACCCGAGCAACCGAACCGAGCAAGTCCTGGACGCTATTGACGCATGAGCACAACCACGCCCGATCCCACGGACGTCGACACCATCCAGGAGGTGATGGCCCAATACGCGCCGTCGACGGGGGCGGATCGCTACGCTCGCTTCATCGCAGACCTGCTCGGCCTCCAGCGCACGTACGTCCAGGACCGCATCCTCGAAGCGCTCCACGAGCACGAGCAGGTGGTCGTCGCGGCGGCGAACGGCGTCGGAAAGTCCTACATCGCCGCCGCGGGGGGCGTCGCCGCCCTCCACTGCAACCCCGACACCATCGTCAACGTCACCGCTGGGACGTCGGGCACGCTCAAGACCAACATCTGGAAGCCTGCCCGCTCGCTGTATCGGGACAGCCTGCTCCCGACGATGTTCGGCGGGCGGACGATGGACGGCGACCGGGAGATCCGGACCGGTCTCGACGACGAGTGGTTTTTCGAGTGCGTGTCCCCGCGGTATCCCGACGACCTGCAGGGCCCGCACAACGACCACGTCATCTACATCGTCGAGGAGGCGGACAAGCCGGGCGTCACCGCTGACCACATCGAAGCGGTCCGCTCGACCGCCACCGACGCCGACGACCGCGTCCTCGTCATCGCGAACCCGCCGGACGATACCGGCAACGTCGTCCACCGGCTCATCGAGAACGACGAGTGGCACCACCTGCAGTTCCCAACCTGGGACGCCCACAACGTCCGGCTCGACCGCGGCCTCGAGGACGGTGAGGCGATCGGTGGGCTGGCGACCACGCACAAGCTCGAGAAGGACTGGCGGGAGTATCACGACGAACCGTGGCCCGGCCTGGAGCAGGCGATCCGCTGGTCGGACCCGTGGCTCGGCGTCGATCCAGCCGAGCGCAGTGCTGTCCTCCCGGAGGATCTCACCGACCTCCCGAACGATGACTTTCGTGAGGACCTCCACTCGCTGTGGTTCCGCCGGCGCTGCGGCATCGTCCCACCCGGTGGGGCGTCGGTTCTCCGCCCGCTCGACCCCGGTAACGTTCGCGCCGCGTACGACCGCCATCCCGACCGTGTTCGCGAGACGCCCCAGGCGGTCGGGATCGACGTGGCCCGGACCACCGACAACACGGTGATGATCGGCCTCCACGACACAGAGTTGCGCGTCCACTACGCCGAGCAGGGCGATAACCACGAACAGCAGAAACCCGAGGTCGTCGACGGGACGGCCTCAACGCCTGGCCTCGCCGAGTGGCCGGCGCCCGAGGTCGCCGTCGACAAGGGCTACGCCCCTGGTTTTCACGACTACGTCAACGACCGCGTCCCGAACGTCGTCGGCTTTCAGAACGGGACCAAACCCGTCGCCGAGACGCGGTGGTACGACAAGTGGGCCGAGGCGCTACACCACTTCGGGGAGTTCCTCGGGGAAGGCGGCAGCATCGCCAGCCAGCAGCTCCGGAAGGAAGCCCTCGCCGCGGCCCGCGTCATCCAGTACTCCGAACGAACGCTCGACAGTCGGGGCACAAACGGCGCCGAGGTCTACCAGGCGACCTCGAAGGACGCGATCAAAGACGAACTCGGCCACTCGCCGGACTATCTCGACGCGGCGTTGATGGCGATCTGGATCGACCGCGTCGACTTTGAAGTCGAGAAGCCCTCGCCAGTTTGGTAATTCATGAGTACGAACACACAGAGCGGCGACCTCGACGCCGGGCAAGTGGCGCTCCGAGCGAACGCCGTGATTGATGGCCTTCGATGGAGTCTCGCGAACGAACTCGGCGACTCGGGGTTCGGCGACGTCAGGGACTACTACGACACCTTCGGCTGGCCCAAACGCGGCAACAACGCCGACTGGGATGCCGACAACTACTACGCGCTGTACCTGCGGAACGCCTACGCGTACGCGGTCGTCGCGCAGAAGCCCAAGACGACGTGGAAACACGAACCCGACGTCCGCGACCGTGCCGGACAGGAGGAGGATGCCCAGGACGAGCCGACCGAGTTCGAGCGGACGATCACGAAACTCGACCGCGAACACGATCTCTGGCACTACTGTCACCGCGTCGACCGGATGGCCGGGATCGGCCGGCATGGGCTCCTGGTGATCGACTACGTCGACACCGACGCCCCGGAGGATTTCGAGGCGGAGTTCACCGGCGCCGAGGGCGCGACCGGCCTCGACCTCATCAACGGCTACCGCGTCTATCCGGAGCCGATGATCGAGGACATCGACTGGGGCAAACCCGGGAGCGACCGGTGGGGGAAACCCCTCAAATACCAGATCGACCTCGGCGACGATGCCGACGCTGGCAGCGAGGACGAGGACACCACACTTCACGTTCATCACTCCCGCGTCGTCGACGTCCCGGCCCGCGTCCTCGACGACGACGAGACCCGCGCCCGGCCGCGCCAGGAGCCGGTCGTCAACAACATCCTCGACATCGAGAAGACGCTCGGCTCCACGGCGGAGTTGTCCTACCGGGCAGCGGACTACGGCCTAAACGTCAACCTCGACCCCGAGAAGGTCGACACCGGCAGTGACGCGCTGGACATGATGGAGGAGGACCTGCAGGACTGGTATCACGGCCTGCAGCCGTTCCTCCGGACGACCGGCGCCGACGTGAATCGCCTCGGCGGCGAGGTCAAGGACCCGACCGGCATCGTCGACAACAACGTCCGGGCGATCGCCACCCAGACGGGCATCCCTCAGCGCGTCCTCGAAGGCGCCTCACTCGGCGAGCTCGCCAGCGCCGAGAAAGACGAGCGCCAGTACTTCGGGCTCATCTCGGAACGCCAGCAGCAGTACGCCGAGCCCTACATCGCCCGGGCGATCATCGAGCACCACCTGGAGGATGGCGTCCTCCCAGATCCGGCGGGCGAGTGGTTCGACTTCGAGTGGCCCGATCTGACAGAGCTCTCCGAGCAGGAGGAAGCCGACGTCCACCAGACGCGTTCCCAGGTCGTCTCGAATCTCCAGACAGCAGTGCCGGGGCTCAGTGGTGATCGCGCCGAGCAGTTCGTCGCGACCGGCGAGTTCCCCGAGCGGGAGGCAACGGGTAACGGTGGCGTCGACGAAGATGATCCGCGGGTACAGGAGGCGTTCGGTGCGATCACCGGGACGGCAAACGCCACCCGCTACAGCGAGGGCGACGAGGTCGACACCCCGGACGGCGTCGGCGTCGTGGTCGAGATTCGGACCGAGGACTTCGACGGCCCTGCTGGTGCCGTCGAGGCGTCCACGGACTCGCCGGCGTACATCGTCGGTACCGAGGACGGCGCCGCCGTGTTCCGGGCGTCGGATCTGGAGACGACGACCATCGACACCGGCGTCGAGAATCCCGAGGCAGCCCTCACCGGCAACGCACTCACAGCGAACCAAGACGGCCGGTTCGACTGGCCCGAATCCTGGGAGGCGTCGGACACGCCGGCACGGCTGATCGCGCTGAAGGCGTGGGCAGGGCTCGGTGGCCGGTTCACCACCTGCCGGCGCGAGATGGCCGGCGAGATCGCGAACCCCAACGCGTTCTGTGCGGACTTCAAGGACCGCATCCTCGGCTGGGAAGGCTGGCGACAGGGAGGGTGACATGAGCGCCACCCCGACACCGACGGCGAATCGACAGGGTCGCGCCACCTCGACCGCCGTCGAAGAGCAGTTCCTCGAGGAGATGCGCCGGCGCTGGCGTCGCGTCCGCGGCCTCATCCGGCGCACGGCCGGCTACGAAAACGACGCCTTCGGTCTGCGAGCCAACGCCGAGGAACGCGAGGCCTTCGACTTTCCCACCAACCCGGGCACGGCGGCGGCGTTCATCCGGTGGCTCCGCGGAGCCCTTCGCGATGAAGTCCTCGAACCGCTCTCGCTGGACGCCGTCCGCGAGGGCCGCCACTGGACGGCCGCCTACATCCGGGCGGCGGTCGTTCGGGGTGTCAACCAGTCCACCGGCCTGCTCTTCCAGCAGGGCGCGAGCGTCGAGAACATCCCCGACGAAGAGATCCCGACGCGCCCCATCTTCGCGCGGACGCTGCAGGACCTCTACACTCGCGCCTACGAGGACCTCCGCGACATCACCGAGACCGACGCCGACGGCATCCGCGAGACGCTTACTCGTGGCCTGGGCGAGGGATGGAATCCACGGAAGATGGCCGATGCGCTCACCGCCGAGGTGCGAGACCTCCAGCACACTCGCGCCGAGACACTCGCCCGCACCGAGACGATCGAGGCCCACTCGTCGGCGACGCTACGAAACTACGAGCGCGTCGGCGTCGACGTCGTCGGGCACGGCGAGTGGCAGCATACGCCCGGGTTTAGTTGCCCGTTCTGCCGGCGCCTCTCCGGCGCCGAGTTGACGATCGACGAGATGCGCTCGGGCGCTGTCGAGTGGCGCGGGCAGGTCTACCGGCTCAAGCCACCCGCCCACCCCAACGGCACCTGCGTAATCTTACCCGCCGTCGGTGCCGACCCGCCGACCTCACCACTCGTTGAGCGCGTCCCCGGCACCGTCCTCAGTGGAGCCTGATACGCCATGCAGTACACACTCATCGCCAACAGCGTCGACCCGGAGCAGGTCGAAGAGCGCACGATCGACGGCGACCGCTACCTCGTCGCGAAGGACGTCACCTTCATCCGGCCGATGCAACTGGCCGGGGGGTACGTCCCCGAGCAGTCGGTCGCGAACTCGGCGCCGGCCTGGGACCAGCAGCCGCTGACGATCAACCATCCGAAGAACCTCCCCGATCGGCCGTGGTACGACCCGGACTACGACGGCTTCTACGTCGCCGCCAACGCGACCGACGAGGTCCGCCGGCGAAAAGTGATCGGCCACGCCGAAAATCCGAGTCGGAACGGCGACGGCTCAGTCGACGCTGACCTCGCGCACAACGCCGACCGCCTCGAAGCGATCGCGAACGGTGAGGCCGTGGCGCGGGAGGACGCCGAGGCCGCCGACGCGCTGCTGGAGGCCCTGGAGAACGGCAAGCCGTTCGACGTCTCCTCGCAGTACTTCCCGCAGCCGCTCCCGCCCGGGACCTACGACGGCGAGTACCGCGAGGAGGTAGAAGCCATCGCGAACGCCGACAGCATCGCGATATTGCCGACGAAGGACGGCGTCTGCTCCATCGAGGACGGCTGTGGCTTTCAGCCGCCCCAGGCCACTGCGAACGCCGAGGTGGTCCGAGCACCCGTCGCGAACGTCAGTGATGACCTCACCGGAGCGAGCTCTTCCGGCCGCGACAACTCCAGTATGCAGGGCAACGCCATCGACTACTCCACGACGGCCGTCAGCCCCGAGGATGTCGACGCGTGGACCGACGACGAGTGGGACGGCGACGGCGCCGTCGCGGCGATGCCGAACCCCTCGGACGACGAGGACGCGCCCGCCGCCCTCGACGCCGCCCACGCAGTCCACCCAACCGACGAGCAAGCCCGCGACGCCAAGTCGAACTGGAAACTCCCATTCCGGACCGGTCCGGACGCCCCCGTGAACACCCGTGCCCTCGTCGCGATCGACGCGGCGCTCTCAGGTGGCCGCGGCGGCGTCGAAGGGATCGACCAGAACGTCGCCGAGGACGTCTCCGCGTGGGTGAGTGACATGCTCGATGCGGCGCCGGACGACCTGTTCGGCGCCACCGACGACGGCGACATGTCGGCCAACACGCTGCTTGGTCTCGGCCGGCGGGCGGCGTCGCTGCTCGGGCTGACAGGCGCACCGACATCTGACGAGGCGGCGGAATCCGCCAGCGATGCCGGGGGCACGCCCTCGGCGAACGGTTCTGACCCCGGCGACACCGGGGGCGACACCATGGATAACCGAGAGAAACTCATCGACGACATCACGTCGAACAGTAAGATCGAACGTGAGTCGCTGGAGGGGATGGGCGACCAGTGCCTCCAGGCGACCCACGAGCACGTCGTCGCCAACGCCGACGGTGGCGATGGCGAGGACGACGACGAACAGACGACCGACAACGGCGGCGAGACGCTCGCCGACATGAGCCTCGACGACCTCGCAGACGGGCTCGCGGAGCGTGGCTTCGTCACCGAGGGCGACCTCGGCGAAGCCGTCGCGAACGCCCAGGAACAACAGACCGCGCGACAGCGCGCCGAGCGCATCGTCGCCAACTCCGCAGAGTACGAAGAGGACGACGTCGAGTGGCTCGCCGACCTCCCCGAGAAGGAACTCGACAAGAAAGAGCAGGCGGTGCAGTCCAGCGGGGGGCTCCCCGGCCGCGCCGGCGCCGCCGAGCGGGCAACCGCGAACGCCGGCGGCGACGACGCCCTCGACGACTACCCCGACGGCACCGTCGGAGGTGACCTGTAATGGCGAAGTCCATCACGGATATCGCCGGCCGGACCTACGGCGAGGCGGTCTACCTCGAAGGCGAGGCCGACGGTGCGATTACGCCGGGCGAACTCCTCGAACGGACGGGGACGAACGCCGACGGCGAACCGACCTTCGGTGCCGTCTCCTCGGAGGACAAGCTCGGGCCGGCGGTGCTGGTGGCGTGTGTCCCCTCGACGCCGCCCCAGCGCGACGGCTCCACCACCGACCCCATCGACCAAGAGATCGCCGACGGCAATCTCGTCGAGGTGCGCGTCTTCCAGCCCGGCGAGACGATCCAGAACGCGCTGCTGGCGAACGGCAACGACCTCACCGCCGGCAGCGCGAACGTCTCCGTCGGCGACCCCGTCACGACCGCCGCCGACGGCAGCGTCAAATCCGAGGCCGTCGCCGGCGCGATCTTCGGCCGCTTCACGGAAGCGCTCGACAACTCCACCGGCCAGGGCTCCGCGCCGCCCGGTGACCGCGCCCGCGTCTCCATCGAGGTGATCTGAACATGCAGCCCAACATCGGAACCGCAGACGCTCTCGAACCGCCGACCGCCCTGCATCGGACCGCGCTGTTCGGCCCGACGCCGGAAGCGCGCCAGAAAGCCCGCAAGCAGATCCGGGCCAACTCCGAGAAGGGACCGTCGTTCTGGAAGACCCTCGACGGCGCCTTCATGAAGGGGTATCTCAACCCCCGACCGAGTGAAGACACGTCTGTCCGGGCGAACGCCCAGCTCTTCAGCTACGACGAGTGGGTCAACCGCTCCGACGAGATCATCGAAGAGGTGGACGTCGAACTCACGCTCATGGACGACGCCATGGGCATCGACACCGTCGGTTCGGACCTGTCGTTCACGATCTACACCGAGCAGGCCGAATCGAACATGCAGCAGGAGGCCTCCGTCTCGATGGACGGGCAGGCCAAGTCCGACGAGGACGGCACCGCGACGGTGCCGGTGGGTATCGCCCAGCCGATCATCCACGTCGACTACTCCATCGGCGCCCGCGACCAGGCGCAGTCGGAGAACCGCGGGTCGGACCTCGAAGCCCGCTACGCCGAGGAGGCCGGGCGCCTCGTCCGCGAGAAGGAAGACGATCTCATGGCCAACGGCTGGGGCCTCTCCGTCGAGGGACCGAACGGCAACACGTTCTCCGTCGACGGCTACCTCAACACCGACGCCCGGATCACCGGCAACGCCCCCGACACTTGGGGCACGGCCGCGACCTCGAACCTCGAAGCGCCCCAGAACACCGTCGAGCAGATGGTGTCGGATCTGGAGACGGTCGGCGCCAACAGCGAGCGGAACCTCATGCCTCGCTCCCGTGGCGTCTACCTCTACTACAACCAGGCCCACAACTCCACGCTCGACAAGGCCGATCCGCGTGGCGACGGCAACATGTCCATCCGCCAGCGCCTCCTGCAGGACCACCCCTACGTCTCGCTCCGGGAGACGCCGTTCATCCCCGAGAGCGAGGTCGTCATGGTGGTCCGGGACAGTCGCGTCATGTCGGTCGTCAACGCGCAGGGGCCGACGAACCTCTCCTGGGAGCCTGGCCCGATGGCGACGCGGTACAAGGCGCTGTCCAGTCGCGTCCCGTTCTTCCGGTCGACCTACGACGACATCCTCGGCGTCGTCAACTACGACGGGGTCGCGTAGGTGATCTGAGATGGCCTACCGCTGGATGGGCGCCCACGCCTACCGCGACCACGCGAACGATCGTAGTATCGAACCGGGCGAAGAGCTCCCCGAAGACATCGCCGAGCAAGTCGCCGACGCCCACCCACACGACGTGGAACGTGTCGAGGACGACAGCGACGAGGTGGCCGCCGAGGCGCCCGAGGTGCCCGATCCGCCGTTCGATCCCGCGGAGTACACTGTCGACGAACTGCACGCGGCACTCGATGACGGCGACTACAGCGACGCCGAACTCGACGCACTCGCGGACGCCGAGGCCGCCGAAGAGGGCCGCACCACCGCGCTCGAAGCGATCGCCGACTACCGGAGGTAGCCCATGAGCGTCGACCCCGGCGACGTCGAGGCTGCCCTCGGCACGACCGACTACAGCGGGAGCGACTTCCTGCCATTCATCAACGCGGCCGCGAACCTCTACGACGGTCGCACCGAAGGGCAGTCTGTCGACGCTAACCGTCGCGACGATGTCGTCGCGCAACTCGCCGCCCATCTCATCAAGATCGGGCCGGAGCGCCAGGTCTCCTCGGCCGGCGAAGGGGGCGGAAACGTCTCCTTCGAGGGTGAGACTGGCGAGGGGCTCAGTGCGACGACGCATGGTCAGACGGCGATCCTACTCGACCCGACCGGGAGTCTCGCCGGCGCCGACAAGCCCAGCGCGAGCGTGAACGTGCCGGACGCGAAAGGCCTCAACGACTGAGCCGCGGCTTTTCAGACACGATTCCATACATGACCGACTCCGACCTCCCACGGCTCAAGCAGATGTACGTCAGTGGCAGGGTCTCGCTTCCGGTGTTCGAGGCGATGGTCGACTACTATCTCGACGAGTGTGACGGGGTGGGCCCGACGGTACTGGGGCGGTCGATCCCAGACTCGGTTGACCCCGACGCCCCGCCAGCATCACGGCCAGAGCAACATCCTGGCGTTCGGAAGCGGATGAACACACCATGACCGACCTCGGCATCGGCCTCCGTGGCCTGAGCGACCTCGAACAGGAGTTCCTGCGCCGCGAGGAGCGCTGGGCCGTCGACGCGGATTACGTCGTCGGGACGGCCGTCGAGTACGCCGTCTACGTCAACTACGGCACTCGCGACCAGGACCCACAGCCGTTTTTCACGAGTACGCTCGCCGAGGCCCGTGCCGATCTGGGAGCGTTCGTCGCCCGCCACACCGACACCACACTCGAGGCGATCACGTCCGCGCAGGAGCTCGTCCAGACCATCGCCTTCGCGCTCGAACGCGTGATGAAACAGCGGGCGCCCGTGGATACCGGTACACTCCGGGCGTCGATCCAGGCGGTGCCGTTGGCGAACATCGGCAACCTCCCGAGTGCCGATGACATCGATCCGGCGGCAACGGCAGATGTCGAGGTGGGTGCATGAGAGACCACATCGAAGGTGCACTCCGGCGCACCCACACCTCGGAGCTCGCGAACACGACCATCGACGTCTACGAACCAACCGAGACCGAGACCGTCGGCGAGGGCATCGACGTGAGCTACCCCGGCGAACCGACCAACGAGGGCATCGAGGCCCGCGCCGACGAGCCCCAGCCCGAGTCGGATCGAGACGAGGGCGGCACCACGGCTGACGTGGACCGCGTCTACCGCGTTCGCGATGACGCCCGCGATACCTGGACCGGCTTCGGCGCCGCCGGCGAGGCGGCGCTCCGCATCGAGGACACCGAGGTGGGCGAGACCTACCTCGTCGAAAACGTCGTCGACGAACGCAACGGCCTGATCCGGCTGGAGTGCCGGGAGCGATAACCGATGCCGCTGTGTTCTCCCTGCCGGGCCGAAGCCGAAGTTACACGCAACGGACGGAGCGTCGGTGGTAAGCGCCCTGTCGAGGAGTACCCGCCCTACGGACTGGTGTGGGGTCAGACGTGCGACCGCTGTGGAAACGCCGCCGAGGTGACGATATAGATGCCCACGATCACACCTCCCACCGACCCAGCGCAGGCGATGGTGGATTTCCTCATCGCAGAGTGGGACCCCGCGCAGGTCCGGGGCTTCGACCCCTCGGCGACCGGCACCGACGCGTACCTTCCCGTCGCGACGAGCATCGACGACGTCGGCGCCACCGGCGCCGTCTATCCCTCGCTCATCGTGTCGTTCTCCAACGAGACCAGCGGCGGCGAGACGACATTCGACTTTCAGACGGCGAACGGGCCGGGGCAGTCCCCGGATGGGACGCTGCTGGCGACGGCCCGGGCCGAAGATCGGGATGACGGCTACGTCGGCGACAGTGCGAGCTATTCGGCGGCGGACGCCGACACCATTGCTGACGAGATCGCCACGCACGCCCTGGATATCTGCCGGGACAACCCGCTCGCCCCCGGCACCGACTTCACGTCGGTCGGCGGGCAACGCGGGCCGGATGTCCCCGACGATGACGACGGCGAGCCGGTCGTGCGGATCACCCAGCGCCAGCTCGACTACGCGGCGCTGTGGGTGCCGTAAGCGGAGGCGATGACCCCGGCGGGGCGAGTTCTCCCGTCACGGACTTTCGATACTGAGAATCCATGAGTACGAACCAGCCTGCGCCGGCCGAATCGGCGCTTCAGAACGTGCGGGCCGAGTGGGTGCCGAGTAGCTACGACAGCGCTGGCATCCCCCGCCCGCCGACCGACCCGTCGTGGAACCGCTTCGGTGACTACATCCAGTCGCATCCTGGGTGGTCAGGCGACGCCAACGTCGAGAGCGACCCGCCGACCGGCCAGGTCGACCCCGTCGATCACTTCCGCGGCGCCGAGGAGCACGACCTCGCGCTCCAGTGGTGGCTCCAGCGCTTTTACGTCGACTCGAACGGCAACGCGAACGACCCGATCGGCGAACTCATCAACTACGACGGCTCCTCGAAAGACCCCGTTCACGAGGTGCTCATCCGAAAGGAAACCGACGAGGGCGGCGCCGACGACGCGGGGTTCCGAACCTACTGGTATGGGTCGGGGTGCCGGCCGAGTTCGGGGACGGCCCCCGGCGACCCGTCGTCGTCCATGCCGATCATGGCCGAGGCGGGGTACGCCTGCGAGCGCGTCCGCCAGCACATCATCCACCAGCCGGCGGATGGGACGACCCTCGATATCGCCTCAACGAGCGCCAACGACACGATGGACGTCACCATCGAATCGGAGGGCGCCAGCACGACCGAGACGGTTACCCTCAACGGCACGACGACGGTGACGACGACCGAGTCGTTCTCGGATATCGACGCCATCTGGCTCGCCTCGGAGCCCGAGGGCGATATAACGGTTAAGGACGACTCCGGCACGGACCTCCTGGAGGAACCCCTCACCGGCACGAACACCGACGTCGTCGACGGCGACCGCGGCATCCCACCGCTCGGTTCGGGGAGCCACGCTTCGGCCATCGGCACCGCCCCCGAGAACTACATCTTCCTCGGGACGTCGTCCAGTTACGGCGGCGGGGCGCTCGCCGAGTCAAGTGCCGCCGACCGAGTCCATACGCTGGACCTCTCGATCGAGGTCGACATCACACGCGAACCACGGCAGAGTACGCGGCGACAGAGCATCGACATGGGCGACCGCACCGTGTCGGTCGAGGCCGACTTGGCCGGGCCTTACGAGACCGCGAAACAGAACCAGCGCTACTACACCAGCAACGAGGGCGACCTCGTCTACACCTACCCCGACGGCGACGTCACCGTCGTCGACGCCCAGCCGGCCGATATCGACGACGTGGACTTCGACGGTGGGGATGCGAACCTCATCTACGGAGTCACACTCGAAGGCCACGGCGACCCCGCGATCACTGCGAGTCATAACTAACCCATGAGTGACGACACCGCGGCGTGGCTCACCGGCGAGGACGCCGACCAGCCCACCGCCACCGGCACGATCCCCGGCACCGACCACGAAATCACGGTCGTCGACGTCACCGAGGCGCAACTCGACGCCCTCGAAGGCGACATCGACGACGCCGAGGCGGACATGGAGGCGAAGAAGGCGGCGATACGAGACTTTCTCGTCAAGCCCGATGTCGACCCCGACGACATGCCGCTCCGGCGGCGGAACCTCCTGTGGGCGGGGATGTTCCGGATCTGGAGCGGGGCCGACGACATCGGGCCGGCGATGGACGAACTCCAGGTGCCCGAGGGAAACGGGTAGATCTCCCCGAGATCGCCGAGGAAGCCCTCCGCGAGAAAACGTATCACGAGTGGGGCTACCGGTACACCGACTCGGGGCGCATCGCCGACCTCGGCGTCCGGCAGAAACAGAAAATCCACCTCGCCGAACAGGCCGAGACCTACATTCAGCACCAACACGCCCAGCGCCCTCGCGGCGACGACGTCGTCCGCGACAACTACAACGTGGACGCCTCCCGCGACGAGTGGGCGCGGAATTTTCAGTAATCAATCATGCCCGAAGGACTCAGCGCCGCCGTGAGTGCCCGGACCGCCGACTTTCAGTCGGGGATGCGGGCCGCCCGGGAGAGCCTCGGCGACGTGCGGACCGCGGCCGGCTCGACGGCGTTCGCTCTCGGTCGGACCGAGGAACAGATGGACGACACGCGGAACAGCGCCGTGACGATGGCGACGGCTGTCGGGACCACGGGCGTGTCGTTCAACGTCCTGAGCACGAGTGCGACCGGCTCCGTGGCCGCGCTCTCGGTGTTGTCGGGCGTCGCCGCCGGCCTCGCAACGACGCTCGTCCCGCTGACGGCCACCCTCGGCGGCCTCGCGACGGCCACCACGGCCGTCGCCGGCGCGTTCGGCGCCGTCGTCGGGAGCGGCGCGCTCGCGTATGGCAAGCAACTCACCGGCCAGTACCAGGAGGAACTCACGGCCGTCCAGAAACAGATCGAGGAGTACGAGGAGCTCGAGGAGGCTCGCGGCTCGCTCACCGACAGTCAGCGGGAACGCCTCCGGCAACTCAAGGAAGAGGAGCAGCGCCTCGACGATGTCGAAGGCCCGCTCTCGGCCCTGCAGGTCCGGCTGGGCGAAGTCGGGTCGGAGGTCGCGACCATCGTCGCCGAGTGGGGGCGTGGTTTCGGCCCGCTCGTCGAGGATGCCATCACCGCCATCCCGCAACTCGTTCGAAACGTCCTCGATGCCGTCGGCGGGATGGATCGCTTCGCCGACGCGCTCCGAAGCTTCGGCCGGGAGGCGTTCCGCACGATCCCCGCCGTCGCCTCGACGCTCGCCGACCTCGCTCGGGAGGCGCTGCCGCTGGTGATCGACGGGATGCAGTGGCTCCGACAGAACGGCGGCGGCATCTTCGACCGAATCATGGCGACGACGCGGCGGGTGGCGCCGCTGCTGCAGGACGTCGGCGGCGCCTTCGTTGACGCCCTCCCGAGCATCAACCAGTTCGGGATGGGCATCCTCGACGTCGCCCTCCCCGCCATCGAGGACGGCATCCGCGGGTTCGGCCGACTGCTGGATCGGATCATGGCGTTCACGCAGACTCAGCAGTTCGAGCAGATCATGTCGGCGCTGCGGACCGGCGCCCAGGAACTCAAACCCGAGTTCCAAGAGCTCCAGCAGAACATCGGTGACCTCATCGACACCGTCATCGAGAACGGGCCGGCACTCGTCCGCGGGTTCACGGCCGTCGCCGACTCCGTGCTGGACATCGTGAACGCCCTGACGCCGGTCATCACTGCCTTTATCGATCTGCTGGCCGGCGCCGCCGACGCCTGGGCCGACTGGACGCGCCGCTCCGAGCAGCAGGAACGCAACCTCGCCCAGCAGGGGATCGGGCAGTATCTCGCCAGTGGGACGCTGGACACCCTGCAGAACGCGACGCCACAGACCGCCCGCGCCGAGACCCGTGACGAACTCCGCCTCGTCCTCGACCTCAAAGACGAGAAACTCGACGCCCAGGTCGACCGCCGGATTGAACGCAACGCTCGCGAGGAGAACCTCCGCATCGAGACGGGCGCGTACCGAGGGAACTGACCGATGGCTATCGACTACTGGAACTTCGAGGGCGATGCGACGACGATCGTCGATAGCCTCACCTCGGAGACGTGGAATCGCGTCCTCGGTGAGCCCGAGACCGCCCGCCTCGTGTTCCGCCCCGCCGGGCGTGCGACGGGGCACGAGGACCGCGCCGAGACGGTCCAGGGTTACGGCCAGTACGCCGGCACCGACGTCGTCGCCCGCACCGACGGCGGCGGGGTCTACGTCCGCGAACGCGTCGCCAACGCGGCGCCGGTGAACTCTCATCTCGTCCGCATCCGTCCCTCGCCCACGCAGGTCGACACGCAGTTCGAGGGGATCTGGGGACTGGTGCGCAGTGTCGCGTCGCCGAACCGGCTGACCAACCGCATCGAACTTACGATGGAGCTGACCTATCTCGGCGACGCGAGTGAGTACGCCGACCGAACGGCGCTGCGGAACGCGCTCACGGAGGCGGTCCTGTAGATGGCTGCCAGCGGAGGATTGTAATGGGCCGGACACTCACGTTCGATCCCGGACAAGCGACCTATACGGTCCGCGACCGGATTAACAAGCTCTATGTCACGGTTGAGGGTGCCGAGGGTGGCGACAGTGGGAGCGGACAAGTCGGCTATACACTCTACGACGGCGGCCACGGCGGCTACGCCGACGCCGAACTCGCCGTCTCGCCCGGCGAGACGATCACCGTGTACGTCGGTGACGCCGGCAGTGACGGGACCGGGACGAGCGGTGGGAGTGGTGGCTCCTCACCGCTTGCAGCCGGTGGCGACGGCGGCGATCCGTTTGACGACTCCGGTGGCGGCGGCGGTGGTGGTGGCGCGACGGCCATCGAAGCCCCGACCGGCGACCGGCTGTACTGCGATGCAGGGGGCGGCGCACAGGGTGCCGACTCAGACGATGGGCAAGCTGGCGGTGGCGGTGGGGGTGGCCGCGGCGGGGCCGGCGGGGCGGCGGGTGGCTCGTCAGCCGAGGACGGCCAAGATGCCGAGGGATCGGGGCTCGGCGGCGATGGGGGGCTATGGGGCAGCAGTAACTTTGCCGGCGAGGACGGCGGCGTGGCCGTCGACGGGACGTGGACCGTCACCACGAGCACTGACGGCGGCGCACCGGCCGGCAGCGGTACCGTCGTCATCGTCGAGGGCGGCCCCGACTCCTGTACGGTCAGTATCGACAGCCACACCGATACGGCGGTCACGCTGGCGCTGTCGTCCTCGTCGGACGCCGATGGGTACTACATCTATCGGAGTACCACACAGGGCTTTAGCCCGACCACCGGCAACCGCATCGCGGACGTCTCACGCTCCGGGAGCTCACAGACCTATACGGACAGTGGGCTGACCCAAGGCACGACCTACTACTACGAGATCGAGGCGTACAACACCGAGGGCGTCACCGCTGACACGGCCGCACAGACCACCGACGCGCCGGCGCCGACACTCGACGCGTTCGACGCCGTCGACGCCGCGGGCGACGGCCTCGCGGATCAACTCGACTACGACTGGACCCGCGAGGGGACTGACGAGGTCGCCTACCGGGCGCTGTACTCCACCGATGGTGGAGGGACGTGGACGCAGGCCAATGGCGACCTCGCGGGCACGGCGACGAGCTACACGACCGGCGACCGACTCGACGGCACGACTCACACCGGCAAGGTCGTCGCGGTCTACCCGGACGTCACCCGCGAGAGCGGCACGCTCACCGCCACGACCGAGCTCCCCGATACCACCGTCGGCTCGATCACGCCCGTCGACGCTTCGGTTGAGAACGAACTCACGCCCCAGAACGCCGACGTCGCCGACACGGGTAACGTCCGCTACCAGATCCGTGAGGCCGACGTGGGCGACACCTATGGCTCGGATATCGTCGTCGCGCAGGGCGGCGCTGACCCGACCTTCGACAACGCCAACGCGGGCGTGCTGGATGGCGAGGAGTACGACATCCGCGCCCGAAGCGAGACTCCCGACGTGACCGGCGCGTGGGTCACCGTTTCCGAGGTGACGAAACTGCCGGCCGACACCGGACTCACCAACACCGACCGAGAGCTATGACCGTCACGTTCAGCGTTCAGGACAACGCCGACAACGAGAACGGCCGGCGGCTCCAGCGCTCGACCGACGGCGGCTCGACGTGGACGACCGTCGACAACGTCGGTGCGAACACGACCGCCTTGGAGGACCCCAACCCGGTGCTCTACGAGCCGGTGCTCTACCGCTCGCAGGTCTACACCGAACACGTCGTCTCGAACACACAGCCCATCACCGTCATCGCTGTCCGCGGCGGCGAACTCTACGCCGAGATCGGGAGCGGGGCCGATACCATCGCTCTCAACCCCGACGACTGGACCGAGGCGTCGATCACGCCCGAGCACACCGGCATCTGGCGGGCCACGCTGTCGGTCGCCCCGGCGGATCGCGGGACGCTCGGCTATGCCTTTGACGCGCTCCGCCTGTTCTACGGCAGTCAGCAGTTCTTCGACGGGAGCATCCGCACCCCCGGCATCGACGACGGCGTCGGGCGCCTGGAGGCGTTCGGCAAGACACGCGAACTCCGCGAGGACACGGCCATCGTCACTTACCCCGACGCGCTCGGGGTTTCCGCGGCGGCGCTGCAGACCGCTATCGCGGACTACTGGAGTCGCACGCCGGCGTCGGCGACCGTCACCGACTCGGCGCCCTCGACCGTCCGCCAGGACGAACTCTTCTATGACCTCCCCGATCCGACGGATTTCACGGCGGTCGTCGACGTCGCCGCCGACGTGCCGGTCGACGTCCAGCCCGATCGTATCGACCACGCGCCGGTTCGCTTCTTCGCGGAGGCCGAGGACGGCACCGGGAGCGGGACTGTCATCGACACTGTCGACGCGCCCTCGGATCACTCCAACGCGCAGGCCGTCGAACTCAATACTGCCGGTCAGAAACGCGAGATCCAGTTCACGCCCGAGCACGACATCCCGTGGGACGATTTCGTCCCGCGACTCCGCTACGAATACGAGACCTTCGATGGCCATATCTACGTCACGCTCAACGACCAACGGATCGGCCTCGATGCCGTCGGCGGCCCGGCGACGCAAGCTGCCGAGTGGGGTGGATCTGTCAACCTCTCGGCGAACGGTACTGTCGGCTCTCCCCCAACCGACCCACTCAAAGCCGGCACGACCTACTCGTTCGGCGTCGAGGTCGACGTCGACGCAAACAACAACTTCGGCGGGAGCGTCATCGTCGACTGCTTCGCGCCGGGCGACTCGGGGAGTCGCTTCGGCGGCTACGGCATCACCGAGGACAACTCCGTTGATTTCGGCGCCGGCGATGGCGTCCTCGGCGGCCCCCAGCGGTATCCCGACGCCACCAAGGTGCCGATCACCGTCGACGAGGACTGGCGCGTGAGCGAGTCCACCGTCGACAGCACCTGGGACGACACCACAGGCCAGCAGGCCATCGTCCAGACCATCGCGAGCGACGTCGTCGCCGAGAACACCACCTCCCAGACGGTCGACTGGGATGCCGAGGATCAGTTCGGCACGACCCTCACCGTCGCGCCGCGGCTCTCCCGCTACACGACCGACGCGACCACGTCGCCGGCGACCGGCGATACGGGGCAGTCGGTGACCGGCCTGGAGGTGCGCGTGACAACCGACGACACCGCGGTCGTCGAGGACAGCAACCCGATCGTCCTCGATGCGGATACCTACCTCGAAAACGCCCAGACGCTCCACGAGGCGGGTGCATGGCGGTTTACCACCGATCACAGTGTCTCGGGGCTCGTCGTTGAGTCCTATCGCAAGGGCGACCCGAACGCGGTTAAGACGGCCGACTGGACGCTGCTGCCGACCGACGGGAGCGAGGACCGTGACACGCTCGACTACGCGAATCGCATCAACGGCGTCGGCGACGGCGTCGACTTCTCGCTCACCCACACGGCCGAAGTGACCCGCGTCGGCGAGGAGGTGCCGGTCGGGCGGTCCTATCCGAGCATCTCCGATGCCGACGTCCTGATCGACGAGATGCGCCGGGATGTCCTCGACCTCGTCACCAACGACGAGCGCTCGGGGACGCTGCAGATTGCACCGACGCTCGTCCTCCCCGGCTACCCCTACGACGTCCCGGCCTTCGGCGGCGAGCGGGCGTCGCTGAATGGCGTCACGCTGCGCTTTGGCGCCGGCGTCGCCGAGGGGCGCTTGGAGTTCGGCGTCCGCCGGACCCTCGGGCGGCGGGTGGCGCGACAGGACTGACGCGATGACGTTCCGCGGACCGAGCTCCAGACCGCGGCGGACCCCTTGATCCAGACCCATGATTCCGATCCGAACCCTCACCCAGATCGCCCAGCAGAACCTCGACATCGCGTCGGGGACGCTCAAAGTCGCACTGCTCAAAGAGACGACCGAGTACACCCCCGACGCCAACGCCCACGAGTTCGTCAGCGACGTCCTCGATGGCGGCACGACCGGCGCGGAGTTCGACGGCACGAACTACTCGCGACAGCCACTCGCGAACGCCGCCTGGACCGAGGATAACACGGACAGCGAGGCGGTGTACGATGCCGACGACGTGACGTGGTCGGATCTCGGCTCCAATACGGGTGGCCAGACCGTCGAGGCGGTCCTCATCTACAAGCAGATCGGCGGCGACGACACCACGCCGGGCGACGACCCGATCATCCGCATCTTCGACGACTCCGAGGAGGCTGACCTCCCCAAGCAGACCAACGGCGAGCCCTTCACGTGGTCGTTCGACGCCGAAGGCATCATCAACCTGACGCCGTGACCGGTGGCAGTAGATTGATAGGTATGCCTGTAGACAGGTGCGTATGCGCCGGCGGACAGTCCTCCAAGGGATGGCGACACTCCCCGTCCTCGCCCCACGACCCCGCACCGACACCGTCCAGGTCGACATCACCGACGACGAACGCCCCTGTTACGGGGCTTTTCAGTACTAACCATGCCCGATAATATCGAAAACGGCTGGGGGGCACAGGCCCTCGACCTCAACCAGCAGCAGCGCCGGTACCAGAACGCCATCGTCTCTGGGTGTGGCGCCTCGGATGGGACCAACGCCATGGAGATCGGCGTCGCCAGCGGCGAGGCCATCGTCGCCGGGTCTCGCGTGAGCGTGAGTACGACGACGCTGACGCTCACCTCGTCGAACACCGACCCGCGGAAGGACGTGATCTACATCGACAGCGCCGGGGTGCCCCAGGTTGCGACCGGGACGGCGGCGCCCGCGGCGCCCTCCGGCGAGACCGGTCGGGATACCTACCAACCCCAGCCGCCGGACCTCTCGGCCACCGACGCCGCCGTGGTCGCGGAGGTGTGGGTCGCCGGCGGGACGGCCGACACCGGGAGTGGCGACATCTCCGACCGACGCGTGTTCGCGGATATCGTCGCCGGATCGGTAGATGCACAGTCCGTAGTTAGCGACACCGTGTCGGCTGTCGAGGCAAAGCCCGCGCAGCCGCGCTATCAGTCCTACAAATCCGCCTTTAGCTGGCAGGTGATCAACTGGGAGGACAACGGGTCTGCAATCATCGACGGCTCCTCGACGGGCGACAACGACGCGGCGTGGCCGTCAATCCTCCACGCCGACAGCGTCCTCGACTCCCCCATCGACGACTGGTACTGCTACTGGTCCACCCACGACCAGAACTACATCGCGCTTCACACCGCGCCGTCTCCTTGGGGGCCGTGGACCTACCAGTCACAGGTCCACTCCGATACCGAAGGAAGTCAGACCGCCTCGCCGTGGGCGGTGTTCGACCCCGAACGCGACCGCATTAACCTCTACTACCACACCGACCCGAACTTTTCAGGCACGTCGGGCCGCCAGCATACGCGCCTCGCAACGGCCGCCAGTACGGGAGACGGCACCTCTTTCTCGACTGTCGGGACCGTCCTCGAAGCGCCGCGGGATGGAACATGGGACGAGCAGGAACGAAGCTACATGAGGGGTGTCCGCGTCGGGCGGACGTTCGTCGCGGCGTATCAAGGGCGTGACCGCCAGAACAACGCGAAGGGGATCGGACTCGCCCGGAGTTTCGACGGCGAGGACTTCGAGAAAATCCAACCCCAACCCGCGTTCGACAACGCCCACTGGGCCTCGAATCCGTGGGAGCCGAATACGCAAGGCGCGGCCCCATCGATATCGTTGCTCGGCGGCGAGCTATTTGTCCATTTCAACGACCGCACGGCTGTGGAGTCGCGGGTACTCCCACTACGGGATGCTGACGCTGGACTGGATCAGGAGGCCGAAACGGTCTACACACAACAGGCGTGGCAAAGCGGAACGCCAGCCGTGCAGGAGTTCGTCAGTGACGGGCAGTATCTCTATCTCGTCTACTACGATGAGACGAACGCCGCCGACAGGTCAGTGGGTATCGCCCGGGCCGAGTTGGGGGTGGACCTATGAGCTACATCGACACGCACTACGAGACAGTAAAATCGGAAAAAGCGGGTTTCATGGCTGGCGCGAAACCGGACTGGTTGGCCGAGACAATCTCTGGCGCTGGGTCGATTACCTATCAGACTGCCAACGGCGGACGGGCGGTCCTCCAACCAGGAACAGGATCGACAGGCGACGAGGTGAAATTGGGAGTTGACGGTCTCAATATCAGCGATTTCGATGCCCTTTACATCCGCAACGTTCTCCAGCACGGCCCGAATGCCGCCCCCGCAAACGTCTGCACGACTGGTGTTGGATTTGAGGACGGTGATGCAAGCGAACGCTGTACGCACTTTATGAACGCAGCAACCTCGTCGGATCCTGATGCCGACGATGTGTTCAACTATTCGGATAGCGGAGGAGGCCGTGATCGAAAATTCCCGACCCGAGTCTACAACGGCGAGGCGGTGCAGGAAACAGAGGTGATGTTCGACACGACCAACGGCATCGGCGTCCACCGATTCCAAAACGCTCTCGGCCGACTCAAAACCGACATTGCACTGGACGCGGCATCCAGCTATTTCGCCAACACGAAAATCCAGACCCATGACACCGCGACCGACCGCTCACTCTATATCTACGAATTTGAGGTTGCATATCTTCGCCGACGATAACTACGCGGCACGAATCCATCATGGCTACTGCTCAGTACGGCGACTTCGAGTACGGGAGCGCCGAGTACGGCGAGGCGACCACCGAGGCAATCACGCTCTCGGCCTCGACGGCGACCGTCACCGTCGCCGAACCGAGTGGGAGCGCCGATGCCCCCGCGACCGGCGACGCCTCGGCGCAGACCACCACTGTCCAGGCCCCGAGCGGCGCCGTGGAGGCGCCGACGACCGGCACGGGCACGGTCGGTGTCGTCACACCGGCCGAGCCCACAGCAGCCGTCCAGGCGTCCACAACGGTTACGGGGAGCGTCGCACCCCCGACGGTCGCCCAGCCCGACGCGTCGATCACGGCACCGACCACCGCGACGGGGAGCGTCGGCGTCGTGAGCGTCGTCCAACCCCAGGGGAGCGCCGGCGGCCTCGTCCTCGGCGCCTCGACGGCGACGGTATCGGTGACCCAGCCCGCGGGGGCAGTCTCGGGCGCTGCGACGACGACGGGGAGCGCCGGTGTCGTGGATGCCGGCGCGCCTGCCGGGACGGCCGTCGCCCCGGCCAGCCTCAACGCGAGCGTCGGCGTCGTCGACGTCGTCGCCCCGGCGGGGGCGTTCGTCGGGCCGGCCCAAATCACCCAGACCGTCGAGCGGACCCTCGCCTGGACCGAGACCCAGACACGGGCGCTCGGCTGGATCGAAACGCACACGCGGACCCTCGATATCGACATGACCTCAGACATCACACCTCACGACCACTATCTCGCCGGCGAATCGGAGATTTGGAAGTTCACGATCCAGAAGAGTGGGTCGGACTACGACGTCGACGGTGCGGACGTCTCGTGGTACCTCCTACCGCTTGATGCGGAGGTGAGCGACGTCCCGTCCGACCTCGGTGGCGTGGCCGTCCTCGACGACGACGAGAGTGGGATCTCGCTGTCGATCACCGACGGCGACGGCGACGGCACCAGCGAACTCGTTACACTCGACATCGAGCAGGATGTCACCGGCACCTACGCCGGCTACTACACTCACGTTCTCACTCTCGACGACCCCGGCACCGGCCTCTCGATCTGGTCCGGCGACTTCCCGATCGGCGGCCTCGGGCGCGACTAACGGCGTCAGTCGCTGCGCCACCGCATGGGACCAGTCCCAACTGTCCCGCTCCCCCCGGTATCGCTGTCGATCATCCTCGCGGCGCTTGCGATGGCGCTCGTCGTCTACGTGGGCACCGCCCGCCGCCTCGGGCCCCAGCACGACTGGGTCGAGGTGGTCCGCAGCGTCGCCTTGCCGCTGCTCGACCCCGTGATCGAACGGCTCGCCGGCGGCGTCGGCGCGGCCTACGAGATCGGCGACCGAGAGCGTGTGGGCGTCCTCGACGCGACGCCCGAGGCGGTCGAGCGCCTGCTCTGGCAGGCGGGGTGTCGACGCAACGTCCTCTCGGCGACGAAGACGCTGCCCGACGGCCGGCGCCAGCAGGGCGCGTGGGTCTACCGGCGCGACGCCGACGTCGGCGCCCGGATGCAGGTCGACATCATGCTGTTCGAGGCCCGCGGTGGGACGGCCGTCTACGCCCATCACGAGCCATCCAGTAGTCTGCGATGGCTGCGGCGTGATCCGTCGGTACTTGTCGATCACTACCGCGGCCGGGGCTACGATCCCGACGCCGGCGAGCGCATCCTCGTCGAGACTATCCTCCCCGACGCGCGGTGGGTCCGATGACGGTGACGGTGCGACTCGCCGACAGCATCGCGATCCCAGATAGCGACGAGTGGCTCGCCGAGTGGGAGACCGTCGCCCCACCGGTCCCGGGCGACGTCCTCCTGGTGGACGGCAGCGTCTACGAGGTTGAGGGGCGACTGTGGCGCGGGTCCGACGAGGTCTGTTGCTCGCTCTCGCGGCGACCGTAGCTCGGCGCCGGCGATTCTGGCGACGGGCGGTTACACTTCGATAGCGGGGTGGGCAGTGGCAACACCGGCCCGGGATGTTCGTCTGGCGCTCCATTCCGGAGATTCATTTCAGACTGACGCTTGCCCGTGGCTCAGTCTTTATACAGCAGGATTAGAAATCGGCGTCTTCGATTCCGTTACCAGCCAGTTCGCGGTTACTCCGCCATCCGATCCAGCACGCAGGACACGCACCGGCTCGGTGTCAGCTCTCCTCGGTCAAGCGCGTTGAGTTCGCGCTCAATGTGTTCGCCGCAGTCGATGCAGTCGAACTCGATTTTCTTCTTGTCGTTCCGGTTCATGATCGGTTGCGGTTCATAGCGAACGCTCCCAGCCGCAGGTTCGGCATACCACGACCGGGTATTCAGTCTCGCCAAGCGTTGAGAGGTGTTGTGTTCGACTCTGTTCGACGGTGTTGTCTGACCCGCAGTCGTCGCAGGTCACGGGTTCTCCGTAGAGTTTGAATGTCATGGCCGTCTCCTATTCATTCGCGGAGCCGTGGACTTGCATCCCGCAGCTCCGAATCTCGGCCGCTTTCGTCTCTGTCCACTCGTCGGGTTTGCCGGGGTCGTCTGTAGACCGTATCTCGTGCCGAACGTCGGTCACGTCTCCGTAGTGTTCGACGACGACCCGATGCTCGACCCTCCAGCCTCGCTTGTCGTAGGACGTGTATGGACTCTCCGTCCACCGGCCCATGACCTCTGTCTCACTCATCCCCATCACCGGCTTGCGAGCCGTACCGGGCCGCTATCGTGCCGGACGTTCGTTCGTCGACGGTTACGATCACGTCGCGGTGGATCGGTCCGCGCTGGAGGAGTCGCGTCTCGCGACGCTCGAACGCCGCGAACGATCGCATCCCCCAGGAGTTCCAGCCGAAGCAGATGACCTTCCCGCCGGGCCGAACGAGTTCGTTGAAGCCTTCGAGCGCGGCGTACACGTCCATCGCGTGGAGTCCGTCGTACTTCGTCTCGGCTTGTTTCTCGTCGAACGGCGGATCGAAGACGACGGTGTCGAACGACTGCGGGTCGAAGTGGGCGGCGATCTCGGCCACATCGTGATGCGTGTCGGCGTCACGGTCCGGGTTGAGGTCGTTGCGGACGAGTTCGCCGTCGTGGTTGAGGTGCGTCTTCCCCGCGCAGGCGTTGAGAACACGCCCGGCGAGGTGTTCCTCGACGATCGTCCGAGCGGGCTCGTACTCGAACGTCCATCGCGAGAGCATCCGCGCGTTCCCGTCCCGGTCGCGACCGCCGTTCGAGACCACGTCGGTCACGGCTTCAGTCTCCACCGTCGCCACCTCCGGAAGAGGAGAGTTTGTGGAGAATCGTCGACGCCAAGCGAGCCTGATAAATCGCGTCGTCAAGTGCCGTGTGTTCGACTCCCTGCTGTTCCATTTCCACGCCGTGAGGGAGTGAGTCGAGCGTCCGGAGATCCCGCTCTTGGTAGAACTCCCACGGCATCTCGACCCCCACCTGCTCGCCGGCGTGTTCGAGCATCTCGCAGTCGAACGACGGCGAGTTCGCCCACACCTCGTGCGGTTCGATCTCGTTGAGCCAGTCGACGAAGTCGGCTAGCGCGTCCGCGAGGTCGTCGCCGCCGACGAGCACCTCGGTCGCGATTTCCGGCTGGTCGCCGAGCCACCACTCGACAGTGTCGGCGTCGATATGGAGGCCCACCTCTTGGCAGCTCGTGAGGCTGACCGACGCGTGATACGTCTCGCCGATGATCGCGGCCGGCTCGAACTGGACCGCGCCGATCTCGACGATGGCCGATCCGGGTTCAAGGCCGACTGTCTCGATGTCGATCATCACGCGGCGCGTTTCACTCACCGTCGTCACCTCCGGAACCACTCACTACTCGGGTCACGCGTCAATCGCCTCCAGGTCCGCGACAGGGTACCGCTGCACGCGACTGTTGAGAGACTGTGAGAGGTCCGCGTGGTCGGCGTCCTCGAAGTGCTCGTCGAGCCACGCAGCCGCGCTCTCGTCATCGAGCTCCCACGGGCCAGTCTCTCGACAGACGTCGCACCGCCCACGATACCGGTACTCGTCACTCATCGCGATCGCCTCCGGTTTGATGCCGTTGTCGGCCGCAGTTGCGCCACCGCGCCCGGACCACGCGCTCGGCCTGCTGGCGCCCGTGATCGTCGATGAACGCCTCGGCGGCGGGTTTGCTGCAGTTCCGGGCCTCCATCACGGCCGGGACGAGTCGGGCGTCGGGACGCGGCTCGACAGCGTCGTCGGCGACGAGGCCGTGGCGCGGCGGCTCGACGCAGTCACTCGGCATCGTCGGGCTCCTCGATACGGCGCACTTCGACACGGCCGTCATCGGTGGCGACGATTTCGAACTCGAAGGTCATCGCGTCGGAGAAGCTCACCTTCACGCGGTCGTACTCGCCGACGAACTCCTCCGGGTCCGGGCAGTAGTAGCCGTCCGAGCCGATGTAGGTCTCGTCGATGTCGTCACTCGGCATCGTTGCCCTCCCGATAGCTGTCCCAGTGTTCGTGGACACGCTCGCGAAACTCCTCGCGAGAGAGCTCGCCGATGGGCAGGTTCGCCCCGACGCCGACGCCGGCGAGGAACGCATCGAACTGCTCGCGCTCTCGGTAGACGGCGTTCATCAACTCGCAGAAGTGGTCAGCGTCGTCACTCGGCATCGTCGGCCCCCCGTGGATCGGCGTCGATCCGTTCGTCGAGTTCGATGCCCATGCGTTCGGTGATGATCTCGAACGCGCCGTCGGCGAGGAGCGATTTCGCCGCCTCGTGTCCGTCCTCGGCCCCGGGGCGCGTTTCGTACCGCCCGACGACACGATTCCCGAAATCCCCGAACAGACACGTCTCGTAGTCTTGGTTGCGATCGGGGCCGTGGGGGAGTGGAAGTTCGACCGTCGACACGTCGATCTCGCCCTCGTCGGTGGCGACCGTCTCGCGGCGCTGCCAGCGGTCGTCAGTCATCCCCAACCTCCTCGCAGACGACCTCCCGCAGCTCGTCGAGTAGGTCGGGGTGATGCTCTTTCAGTACCTCAATGTCCTCCGTCAGTTCGTCCTCGATGCGCCGGCGGGCGCGAGACGTTGCTTGGTAGCGTCGATCCCGTCCGTGTTCGCCCGCGATCTGCTCGCGCTCCGTCTCCGTGAGAAGCGCGCGAGTCTTCGCCATGCCGCGTGGTTCTGTGGCCGCCATTGTAGAATTTGCTAACCTCCGACTGGATGTACTTAGCGCATCTACTAATAGTTAGTGCAATTGCTAACCTTTATGGTGTTAGCAAATGTACTAACAAGTGAGCACAGGATGGGTGTCTGAGAAGGCGCCCGGCGGTGCTGGAACACCGCCGTACTGTGCTCTCAGAGCGAGAGCATGACTGAACTCGAACGCGCCGGACAAGTCAGTTCCGGCACCGACCTACCATCGAGCGCGTACCGCCTCGGCGTCGACGCCAGCGGCGACGAACACTACCACGACCCCATGTCCCAGCACGTCTGGGTGATCGACGACGGTGACGTCGTCCACGAGACCGATCTGGACGGCCGCTCGGTCGTCGAGTGGGTGCTGTTCGTCGAGGAGCAACTCGCCGGCTGGACCGACCGCCAGCCGGTCGAGGAGGCCGGCGGGCTCGGCAACGTCGTCGAGGACGTCGCCCGGAGGCTGGACGCATGAGTACGACCCACGACATGACGAGTCCGCGCACCCGTCGCGCTCGCTTCCGGTCGCTACGGGCCGAGAAGATCGCCCCGGGCATGTTCGAGGTCGAGCGCCTCGGCGGCGACACGCACGTCGTCGACCTCCGCGAGGAGGCGTGTGACTGCGAGGACTTCGAGTACCGGATGGGGCCGGCCGGTGGCGCGTGCTACCACCTCCGGTTCGTCCGGCTGATCGCCGACGGCGTGCTGTGCCCCGAGTGTGGCTACGAGATCTGCCGGCCGAGTTGTCCCGCGCGACCGACCGACTGCGAGGAGGCCCACTGAGATGCACGACCACTACACCCGATTCGAGCGCACGAGCATGGACGTCCAGACGCTACTGGCGAGCGACCCGGTCCACTGGCAGACCTTCGAGGCGGTGATCGGCGATGCGTAAAGTCCATCTCAACCACACGCTCCGGAACAGCGCGGCCGAAATCGAGGACAGTCGGCTGACGATCGAGGCCGGGGGCGAGGCGACGCTGTTGGTTACGGCGCCCGAACACCAGCCGCTCTCGGAGGCCGAGCCACTGTGCCGGATCGAACTTCGCGGCGAGGGGTTCGACGCGAGTGGCGAACTCCCGGCGCCGACCGTCGACGCGCTGATCGACCGCCTCGAAGCCATCCGCGATGGCGAGGTGTGGGACGATGAGTGAGCCGATCCAGGTCGGCGACGTCGCGCTCGACAAGACCCAGGGCCGGCCGGTCCACATCGTCGAGGACTGCGGGCAGACCGCCGCGGAGTGGTCGGAGGCGAACGGCTACGACCTGGAGGGCAACTACGGAAACAGCCGCCTCGGCACTACGCCCGAGGACGCCGTCTACGAGGTGGTCTACTGTAGCAACGCGAAATCGGAGCCCTCGAAGACCTACGCGATGCCCGAATCGCGGTTGCTCCGCATCGAAACCGAGGCCGCAGACGATGGGCGGCCCGTCGCCGAGCGAATCATCCGCGAGACGCTGGAGAAGGTGTTCGACTCGATGCACCGGAACATCTCGCTCACCGAGGACAACATCGACGCCGTCGCCATGCACCTCGGCGATATCGACCCAGACCTCGTCGACGAGGCTCGCGAACTCGCGGACGTGGCGCACACAGTGGGTGGTGAGGATGCCGAGTGACGCTATCGAAGTGATCGCGCAGAACGAGGCGTGCCGGATTACGCAGACGAGTCGATCGTACGAGGCGATGACCGGCCAGAAACACGAGGTGTGGGACCGCGAACGCGGCGAGAAACTGAGTGGGTGGGCGGACAGCGAGGCGCTGCTGGAGCGCCTCGACGAAGCCGACCATCGACTCGCCGACGAGTTCCGCGAGTGGCTGCGGGGTGATGCCGATGCCTGATCGCACCGACGGCCTCACCATCCGCTTCCGGCCCAACGCCGGCCGGGGCGACTACGAGCGCATCCGCCTCGAACCCCGGACCGACGGGAAGGCGGACTACTACGAAGACACCTGGAACGGCTGCAAGTGGCTCCCGCGGGGCCACGACGTCGTCGCCGACCTGGAGATCGAGGGCGCCGTCGAGGGCGCGGCCGTGTTGGCCCGCCCCGATGGGGGCGCGTCCCCGACCGACGCGCTCAAACGCCACCTCCGGGCGGCGTTGGAGACCGTCGACAACGCCGACACCGACACGCGCTTCCATCTGCGCGAGGCGCTGCAACTCCTCGGTCTGGGTGGGCGTCAATGAAAGTCGGCTTCACCGAACTCCCGGGGCTGCCCGTCGAGAAGATGGAGGTCGTCGAGGCCGAGGACTTCGAGATCGGCGAGTGTGTCGGCTACCGCTGTCAGCTCTGTGGCGAGGCCGACGAGACGCTTAGTCAGGTCTACCACAAGCCGGGGTGTGACCTCGCGGGCCAGCACGGGCGGCACTTCTACGGCGAGGATGCCGCGCTCTCCTCGCCATCCGACGGCCGCGCCTCCGCGGAACTCGATCCCGAGAACCCGATGTGGCTCGTCGTGAGCGCCGAGACGGATCGCGCCGACGATGTCTACAACGGCGAGGTGGTCGGGACGCTCTGCCGCTGTGGGAACATGGACGACGACGCCTTCGAGATTGTCCACGACGAGGACTGCGACATCATCGACGACGACTGCGAACACGGGACGACCGACGTCGAGGCCTTGGACGGCGCCGAACACCTCGTCGCCGACGGTGGCGAGTAGCCCGGTTGTGGGGTCGCTTTTTTGTGTTCTTGTTGCCGAGTGACAACTATGCGACCGATGCTCCCCGTGGCGCTCGCCGCGCTGCTTGTCCTCGCCGGCTGTGGCGCCGGCGGGCCGAGCCCCACCGCGACGCCCACAGCGATGCCCACCGCCACGCCGACCGCGAGCCCAACCGCCAGCCCGACGGCCACCCCAACCGCGACGGCAACTGCGACACCCACCGCCACGGCGACGGCAACCCCGACGGCGACGCCCACGCCGACCCCGACCGCCACGCCGACGCCCGAACCGACGGCGGCACCTCGCCCCGAGGAGGTCACCGTCGGGCTCGCGCAGTGGGCCGAGTACGACACCCAGGGCACCACACTCGGCTACCAGATCGAATCCTGGCGTGACGCCGACTACGTCGAGGGCGTCGGCAACGCCCCCGAGGGGCAGACGTGGATGATCGCCAACGTCTGGATCCGCAACAGGGGCGGGGAGGCCGCCCGCATCGGTTGGACCCAATACCAGATGGAGGATTTCAACGGCGTGACGCGGTCACCGGACCGGGAGGCGATGGCCAACGCCTCCGAGACGCTGGACGAGTCTCGGCTCATCACGCCTGGTGACGGTGTCCGAGCGCGTGTGATCTTCCTGACCAACGCCCCCGACCAACCGACGTTCTACATCGAGCCACACGGCAACTCCGAGGGGCCGACGGTGATCGTCGAGACTTAATACCGCCGTTCGCCGTACCACGCGCCCAGCCGCTTCCATAGCGAATCGCCCGCGGCCGCCCCGGACTCAGTATCGAGTTGCCGAAGTTTCCACCGCGCCCCGAATACCATCGCCACCGTATGCAGCGGTACCAGAATCACCCCGAGCAGCAGGTAGTTGATCGTCACGAAGTTGATGACCGCCCACCGCCACGAACCGACGTAGACGTACCCCAGCGGCCCGAGAACGAATCCGAGGAGGGCGGCGAGGGGCGTACTCTTGTCAGCCAACGCTTCGAGTTCACCCCGGCGGGTGTCTGAAATGTCAGCCATATCAGATTGTGGGACGTGTCGTTTCAAAAACCTATCCCCACGACATCCCCGGAAATCATACCCTGTTTTATGTGTCCCCTCCCCGTCAGGTCGGGGCGATATGATTACGGACCCGCGCGTCTTCGAGGACGATCACCTCCCGCGGGAGCTGATGCACCGCGAGGGTGCCGTCGAAACCCTGCTGCGGGCGTGGGAGCACACCCGGCTCGACGAGACCGGCGACGAGGTCATCATCGCCGGGTCTTCGGGAGTCGGCAAGACCGCCCTCGCCCGACATACGCTCCAGCGGTTGGCCACCCAGACGGGGATCAACCACGCCCACGTTCGCTGTCTCGGGGCGACGCCGGCGTCGATCCTCCGGACGGTCTGTCAGGAGATCGGCGCCGGCCCGCCGGGCAACGCCTCGACCGAAGTCCTCCAGGAGCGTCTCATCGAGGCGGTCGACCGGCCGACGATCGTGATCCTCGACGAAGCGGACGACCTCCCGAGCTCGCCAGCGCTGGATCTGTTGGCCGGCGTCCCCCAGCTCTCCACGGCCGTCATCACGCACGATCTACACCGCTGGATCGCCCGCCTCGACCACGTCGAAAGCCGCTACGCGGACGCGACCACGCTCACGCTGGATCGCTACGGCGTCTCGGAGTTGGCGGACATCCTCGGGGCCCGGGCCCGGGCGGGGTTGCCGCCGACGGCCGTGACCCGCGGCCAACTCGAACGGATCGCCGACGACGTCGCCGGCGTCGCTCGTGAGGGCATCCAGGCGCTCCGGGCCGCCGCGAAACTCGCCGCGGAGCGGGGCCACGGGACGGTCGAGTCCGCCGATATCGACGATTCCTTCGAGCGTGCCCGCCATCGGATTCGCCAGTCGAACCTGCGGTCGCTCCCCTACCATCATCAGGTCCTCTATGCCATCCTCTTCGAGACCGGGCCCCTGGAGGCAGCAGCGCTGCACGATCGGTACGAGACGGTCGCCGCAGCCGCCTACGACGATCACCGGTTGACGCCGGTGGGGAAACGGTCGCGGCGAAACAAACTCCAGAAGCTCATCACCTACGATCTCGTCGCTCGCGAGGGCCCCCAACACGACCCGACCTATGTCGTCGTCGACGAGGACGTCGAGCCGACACTCACGCTCCCAACGTGGGCATAGGGGGGTCGGAAATTCACTTCCATTTTTAGGTGCTTGCCCCCGTCGGTCCTCGTGCATGGCACCCGATACAATCGAGACCTACGAAGGGGATGAGGTGGAGGTCGAGGTCATCAAACCACTCGCGGGGGGCGGTGCCCGCGTCGAGATCGATAAGCCCGACGGCCCGCGCTGGCGGCTGGACGCCACCCGCTCGGGCGAGTTGAGCGAGGTCGTGACTTCCTGGAACAGCGACGGGGAGTTGGCCGACGTCGAGATCCCTGACTGGGTCGACGACATCCTGCTCCGGCTCGCGAGGGCGTGATGATGTCAGTCCAGGTCGCTGCGGGAGAGATCGCTCGCGTCGAGTTCCTCGTCGAGAAAGGAACGGCCCTCATCGGTGAGGCGGTACAGGCCGCGGGAGAGCCGCTCCACAAGGCCGTAGCGGGTCAGTTCCGACAGTCGGTCGCGCGCGTAGTTCGCCGCTGCTACGTCGAACTCGTCGAGGGCCTGCGGTGTCATGTTCCCCTCGTCGCGCATCACCTCCATGATGTGCTCGTCGACAGGGCGCATCCACTCCGCGCGCTTTCGTGCCACGCTACTGCCTCGTACTGTGGAACTCATAGATTTGCCGGTGGAAAACGGTACGCGAGCGAATTACTTGAATCTACGGCCACTTCCACAGTTCGGAATGTGGAATCCACAGAAAGCTATTTCACTTCCCCGGAATAATAGGGTAGTGACCCGGCCCTCGCGGGTAGAAAACCCGCCGTGCTAAGGACACGACGGGCTGGGTCGCACCCCGGACAGGGTGTTTGATCGACCCATGACAGACAACGGCAACGGGGCACAAAACGTTAGCCCCACGAATCGAGACGAATCGCCCGCGGGCCAATCAGTAACGACCGCAGACCGTTCTCGCGGCGCCGAGCCATCCGACACGGACGCGGCCACAGAATCAAAGGGTTGTGCAGGCCAGGGAGCCCGCACCGAAGACTCGAACGGCACGCCGGATAAGCCCCTCGCCGCAGCGGGGGCGGATCGGCGGCCGAGTGCCGAACAGCGGTTCGACGAACTGATCGACGGAGCGGCCGACTGCATGGAGGGTGTCGCCGAGGCGCTTCGCGAACGCGACTTCGACGTCGCAGACGAACGGCTCGGGGACGCCCGCGAGAAGACGCTCGAAGCGCGCAACCTGCGCGACGACCTCGACGAGGACCTCATCACCGACGGCGGCCTGCTCACGGGCGGACACGACACCGTCGACGCCCACGACCTCACCCAGTTCCAACTGGACATCCTCACGATCCTCGCCGGCGACGGCACCGCCGACGAGGCCGACTACGGGCTCGCGATCAAGCGCGCCCTCGAAGGCTACTACGGCGAGACGGTGAACCACGGCCGGCTGTACCCGAATCTCGACGACCTCGTCACGAAGGGACTGGTCGCGAAGGACGCCCTCGACAACCGGACGAACACCTACGCGCTCACCGAGGACGGCTGGTACGTCCTGCGCGGACGCCTAGAGTGGCTCGCCGATCAAGCCGGGTTCCATCTCACCGAGACCGAGACGGCTCACGTCGTGAACGGCGAGGGCGGCGCTGCGGGAGGTGTCGAATAAATGTCCTGTCGGAAGTGTGGCCGGCGCAGCCGCGGCCGCCTCTGCCGAGACTGCGAAATCGAACAGCGCGCCGAGGAGCGCGCCCGCGCGACCGCTCGCGACGAGGACGGCGATGACGACGAGGGCGAGGACCCGGTCCCGCTGCCGGATGGGGGCGAGTACACCGACCCCACCACCGACGCCGAGATCGACGACTGGGTCGCGATCATCGAAGATCACGCCGACGACACGACCGTCGCCGATCATCTCGGCGGCATCCACGGACGGACTCTGCGCGCGGAGTTTGGCGTCGAGCGCGCCATCTCGACGATCCGCAGACACCTCTCCGAGGACGACCGCGTGACGACCGTCCTCGGTTTCGGCAACGGAAGCGTCCGGCGGTCGTGGGCGCCGGCCGAGAGCGACATCGGCATCGGCGAGGATGTGGCCTCTCCACGCAGTCGCCAGCCCGACACCGGCCAGCCCTGCGTGGTCTGTGGGCACGCCTACGACCGCGAGGCCCACGACGAGTGCCCGCAGTGTGCGAACGGCTCGGTCGAGGACTACGACCTCGTCACCGACGGCGGCGTCGACCAGCCCGTCTCGCAGGCCGAACTCGAACGCCGCGCGACCGCGGCCGGGACATCGTTTCTCGCGTGGTGTGGCCGGGCGGACGTCGACGCCGACGAGCTCCTCGAGGAGATTCGGGCGGAGTTCCCGTCCGATGGTGACGCGGTGCCCGACGGCGGGTGGCCCGACGGTGATCCGTGTATCAGTTGCGGCGAGCCGATGGAGGTCGGCGCGGTCGGCAATCCCGGTGAGACGATCACCTGGCAGGAGTGCGAGGACTGCGGCATCGGCTGGGGCCCGTTCACCGGCTACGTCGATACCGACGACAACCCGGATGAATCGCCGCTCGTCACCGACGGCGGTCGCGTCGTCCACCCCGGCGACGCCGCCCGCGGCCCGGCCGGGATCGGAGATCAGTCCGAGCCGACCTGCCCGAACGGCGACGTCGAGTGTGCGCGCCCAGGGACGGCACCCTGCGCGGACTGTCTGTTCGATACGGGAGGTGACGGGGATGCGTAGCCTGCTCGTCGCCGGCGCCGTCGCGGCGGCGGTGGTCTCGCTCGGGCTGAGTCTCCTCGGTATGGCGACCGCGTATCGCAGTGCCGACCGCGAGCGGTCGTCCGCGGCCACCCACGAGGGCCCGCAGTGGATCGGCTCGGGCCACCGCGCGGTGTTGCTCGATCCCGCGGTGACCGAGAACGGCGAGGCGGGGACGACCTACCCCGCCTTCGTCAGCGCCGACCGCGAGGCCATCGTCGACGTCCGGGAGGTGCGATGATGACCGACGGCAACTCCGAGGCCGAACTCGTCGACGCGGCCGTCAAGCACGCGATCGGGCTCGTCAAGGCCGGGGACACGATCCTGGTCGCGGCCGACTGTGCGGCCGACCACCGCGACCTGGAGCACCGCCGCGAGGATATCGGGGCTCGCGTTCGCGAGGAGGTCGAGGATGGCGACGACTGACGCCGCCCCGTCGCTGCGGGACTACTCGACCGGCGACACGCTCGAACTCGACCTGCGTGAGTACGACGGCCACCTCACCGCGACCGTCGAGCGCGTGGTCTGTGTCGGCGGTGAGTGTCGCCTGCTCCTCGAGCAGGGCGTCCCCGACTGGCGGTGGCGACTCGTCGACCGGCCCGGCTACTCGATGACGGCCGCGGTGCGGTCGGCCGACACCGACGGCTGGGAGGACCGCGGTGCCGTCGAGTCCGTGGAGGTGGTGGCGTGAGCGCCGAGAGCGTCGCCGCCTGCCCGGAGTGCGACGCCGCCGGCAGCGACGTCTACGAACGCGAGACCAAGATGCCGGCGTGGACGTGCTACGCCTGCGGCGCCGAGTTCGAGGACCCGAACTGGCGGGCGCCGCGGACAGGGTACGAGGGCCACGTCACCGGCGAGGCGTACGATCACGACGGCCCGACCGCCGCCGACCTGGATACGCCCGACACGCTGTTCGCGGACGTCATGCTCGGCGAGAAGGTCGCGGTCACCGAGACGGCGGATGGAGAGGGCTACACCGATCCGTTCACCGTCGTCGACATCGTCGAGCGCACCGTCTGGGACGTTCCCTTCAGCGATGACTGGTGCGACGCGACGGTCACGCTCTCCGACGGCGCGACGAGACCGACTCACGAAGCGCGCGTCGCGGCCGACGGCAGCGTCGAACTGTTCACGACGACCGACACCCGCGGACCGAATCACGTTGCCGACGTGACGGGCGTCGAACACGCCGGCGAGGTTTCGACGCACTCGAAGGTCCAACTCCTCGCTGACGACGGCGTCGAGAAGCCCGACGGCGACGACTCGTGGCAACGGTACTACCGGGAGGGGTCGACGTGACCCGCGACCACCTGCTGTTCGCCGGCTTCGCGCTGGCACTGGCGCTGGGGAGCAGCCTGCTGATTTGGGAGTTGATGGCATGAGTCGATCATCATCGAGCACCGAGGAGCATCGATCCGAACCGCGCGGCCGTATCGAACGGCTCCGCGAGATTCGCGACACCGTCGAGGCGCTGGCCGAATCCGACCTGCCGGTCGCAGAGGACTGTCAGCGGTATCTCGACCAGATGGACGAGCAGGCGGAGGGTGACGATGCGTAGCGCGTCAGTCCTCGTACGTGATCTCGACGCCGTCGACGCCGTCGATGCCCTCCAGCGTGGTCTCAAGTTCGAGGAGCTGATCGAGTTGCTCTCCCTCGGCCTGCGACATCGCCTTCATCCGACGGAGTCGCTCGCGTCGGCGCTGCTCGGCGGCTTCGAGCGAGAGCGCCTGGTTACACCACATGCACTCGTCTTTGTCGGCAGGCGTTTCTCGCTCGCACCGAGGGCAGGTGACCGGCGCTCGCTCCTCGGCCGACTCGGTCTGCTCAACGTCGAGGCCGTTGAGGGCGGCGTACTGTGTCTCGGCGTCGTCCTCGCCGAAGGCGGCGACGTATCGGGAGACGGCATCCGAGCCCCGGACGCGACCCTGGCGGTCCTCGATGAGGGCCTCGTTGGCGCCCCGGTGGGCGAGCCACGAGGCATTCGACTTCCGGAGTGCGGTGGGGGTGACCGGCTTGTCGACGCCGGCGCGACGCGCCGGTTCTTTGAACATCTGCAGAAAGCGCTGGTAGGAGAGGTGGTCCGGCGCCGAGAGTTTCGACCACAGCGGCGCGTCGGGGTCGGTACTGGGGTGCTCGTCGAGCCACCGATTCACGTAGGGGATCGACGGGATCAGGTCGACACCGTGCTCGCCGCGCTTCCCGTCGGCCCAGACCTTGATCGAGTGTTCGCTGTCGGTGAGGTCGCCCCGAGTGAGATCGTAGAGTTCACCGCCGCGGAGCCCGGCGTCCATCTGCAGGGCAATGGCGGCGGCATCGCGGGGGTTCCGAGCCTCGTCGATCATGGGCTGGATGTCATCCTCCCAGCGACACATCTCGGCGGGGTTCGGCGAGGGGTTGTAGTCCCGCGAGGTCTTCGTCGAGACCCACTCGACGCTATCGGGGATCTCGTCGCCGTCGGTGGCGTGCTTCGCGAACATCCGGAGCGCGACGCGGTAGTCCCGGTTGGTCTCCTCGTTGTCGTACTCGCGATGAATCCAGCGGACGATATCCTTGCAGGCGTCCTCATCCTCGAGGGCGGCCTCCAGGTCGCCCGCGTGTTCGGCCATCCGCGTGGCATGGCGGAGGAGCTTCAGGTGGCGGTGGTCGCCGTACTCCTCGCGTCGAAGGGTCATCTCGTCAGAGAAGGTGAGCAGGACGTCGGCGTCACCGTCGACGTCGCGAACGCCGTCCTCGATTCGCTCGCGCAGACTGTCGACAGCCTCGTCGGGTGGCGTCGGCATGACACGGTAGTTTATGCGTGGGACCTTCAGGGTTTGGCTGAAAGCCCTCCTCCGGCTTTCTGCGGCGAACACCGTGAGCAGCGAAAGCCACGGGGAGAGCCGAACCGGTGAGCGACGCGACGTGGAACGCGCACGCCGGGGCTCACTCCGCCGCGTGTTTCAGTATCTGTGGCGTGACGAACAAGTCGAGAACCGCGATCGCGTAGGCGACGAGTTGGGCGGTACCGCTGAGAAAGAGGTACGCGACCACGGCGACGGCGATCGCGCCGCTCGCACCGATCGCGTACCGAACTACCGGGGTCGTGAACGGGTGCGGGGACATACGCCTACGACTCACCGATGGAGTAACATATAGGCTACCCACTCGGTCGGGTGCCGATCACGGCGGAGCGTCACGGAGCGATCCGACCACACCTCCCGAATACGTGTGATCGTGGCACCCGCCCCGGCCCCGTCGAGCCCACGGCGAAATCACACGAACACGGCAGGGTTTCGGCGCCGGTCGAAACGGGGGCCCGCGTGGGCGCCCCACACGATGGTGGCCCCGCGGCATGTCGCGTGCTGCTCGGAGGCGGGAACAGTGGCTCGTGCGTCGCATCCGGGGAGATGGATCGGTTTCGTGACCGCGCCCGAGCGACGGACAATATGTCATCTAACTAATTGAATCTTTCCATCAACTACGACGTCCCCGAAAGAGCCGAGCCAGTTCGGCGGCGACGATCCGGCGTTCGAGGAAGGCGACGCCGGCGACGACGATGCAGAACCCGACGACCGTCGCGAGGGTGACCGGTTCGCCGAGGAGGAGCCACCCCGTGAATGCGGCGACGATGGGGACGACGTACGCGATCAGGTTCGTTCGAACCGGCCCGATCCGGCGGATGAGCGTAAAGTAGATGGGGTACGCGGCAGCAGTCGAGGGAATCCCGACGACGAGTACTGCCGAGACGACCGTCGGGGAGAGGGGCGCACCCGCCGCCGACTCACCGATCACGAGGCTCCAGCCGTGGAGGAGGAGGGCGCCGAGCGCCATCGCCCAGGCAGTCAGCGGGATACTCTCGACCGTCGCCTCGATGCGGCGCATGACCACGCTTCCGAGGGCGATGGCCGCCGCCGCGCCGAGGACGTACAGTTGTCCGAGCGTCGACCCGGACGTGAGTGTCGCGGGCGAGGGCTGAACGATGACGACGACGCCGACCAGTCCGAGGAGGATGCCGACGATACCCCGACCGTCGAGTCGCTGACCGAGAAGGAGAAACGCGAACGCCGGCGAGAGAATCGGATTGAGGCTGTACATCACGGACGCGGCCGCGGGGGTGATCGTCCGCTGGCCGAGAAAGAGGAGGCCATTGTTCGCGACGACGATGGTGACGGCGCCGACCACGAGGCTCGCGAAGTCGGCGCGATTGCGGGGGATCCAGTCCTCGTGGCGCCACGCGGCGTAGCCGAGCAGTAGCGGCGCCGCAACGTCGAAACGGAGGGCAGCGAAAAAGACCGGCGGGAGGGCGTCGAGGCCGGCCTTGATCGCCACGAAGGAACTGCCGAACAGCACCCCGAGCAGGACGAACAGACCGGCGTTTCGATAACGACCGAGAAACACGGGCGGCAGTTTTTCGCCGGGGCGGATGTGTGTGTCGATCTGCCGTCAGTGGACCGGCAGACACCGTGGGGTTAAGCCCCGGGCGGCCCATCTCCGCCCGTGACCGACGACCGCGAGCGCTGGAACGAGAAGTACAGCACGGACGAGGAGTTCGAGTTGCCCGACGAGCCGATCCCCGAGTTGGCGCGGCGGATCGACACCCTCCCGTCGGGGCGGGCCCTCGACGTGGCGACGGGGACCGGTCGGAACGCGCGCTTTCTCGCGGCTGAGGGGTACGAGGTGGACGCCGTCGACGTCTCCGACGCGGCGCTCGAACGTGCCGCGCGGGCGGCCGACGCCGAGGGCGTGGACGTGAACTGGATCCGATCGGACATCGACGACTTCGAGTTCGCGACGGGAGCGTACGACGTGATCACGGTGAGTTTCTTCGCCGCGCTGGATCGACTCCCGGATATCTCGGCTGCGCTGGCGCCGGACGGCGTCCTCGTCTACGAACACCACCTCAGATCCAGCGACGGAGTGGACGTGGGGCCGTCGAGCGACCGCTATCGCTGCCCCTCGAACCACCTACTCCACGCCTGTCTCGATCTGACGATCCTACGGTACGAGGAGCGGACGCGCCGCGACGAGAGCGGGCGGACACAGGCGGTGGCGACGCTGGTCGGACGGAAGTCGACGGGCGGCGCACAGTCGTACCCTCTCGTGGAGTGACACCGGGAGTCGTGACCGTGTGTCGCCCCGGGGACGACGGGTGGGGTGACGCTATCCGGCGGATTCCGGTCTCGGAAGCGGTGTTACAGGAGTCGATAACGGTGCCGAGGACGTTCGAGTCGCTCGAACCGGTGGACGTGACGGGGGTGAGAGAACGGTGGAATGGGGTTACGCGGAGCTCTCGACTGCGAGCGCGTCGGCGGCCTGGGACGCCTCGTGCTGAACCAGGTATGCGCGGTCGTCGCTGTAGTCGGCGGCCGCGGAGAGGGCGCGTTCGGTGCCGATCTGGCGGAGTGCCCACGCGGCGGCGGCGCGGGTCTCGTCGTCATCGCCGTCGGCCAGTCGGTCGGCCAGGGGGTCGATCGCGCGCGTGTCGCCGATCAGGCCGAGCGCACGGGCGGCGTGGGGACGGATCTGCTCGTTCTCCGCGTCGAGTTTGTTCGCGATTGGGCCGGTGGCCGCCTCGCTGCCGATTTCGCCGAGCGCCTTGAACGTCACCTTCTGGAGGCCGGGATCGGAGTCGGCATCGACGTACTCGACGAGCGTCTCGACGGCGTCCTCGGCGGCCATCTTGCCGAGTGCCTTGATCCCGGGCTTGTCGCGCTTGCCCGCACGCTGGTGCATGGCCTCGAAGGCTGCCTCGTCGTTCATGCGCGTGAGGGCTTCGAGACAGTGGCGCTCCATGAACTCGGACTGGAAGCTGTCGAGCGCGAGCAACACCATCTCGACGTTGCCGCGTTGTTCCCACTCCTTGAGCGCGGCCCACTCGACCGGGAAGTCCTTGTAGTGACCGAGGACGTCGTAGTAGCCCTGGGCTCGGAGTTGCTCGTGGGTCTCCAAGTCGTCCCACTCCTCGGCGTCGGCCAGCCCGCTTTCGAGGGCGTCGGTCGCCTCCAGGAGGGCGTCGATGGTCTCGGCGTCGGCGTCCGGGTCGAGCCCCGCGTCCGCGACGGTTTCGGCGGCCGCATCGAGCGCCGTGGCATCGTCGCCGGAGAGGTCGGCGTCGAGGGCCTCGTTCACGTCCGCGACGAAGGCCTCGACGGCGCCCGCAGCCTCCGTCTCGCCGCCCTCGGTCCAGCGCGTCTCGGTGAGGGTTTCGCGCGCGTCCTCGATGGCGTCGGTCACGTCCGAGGCGTAGGGGCCACGGGCGGTCGCCAGGTCGTCGCGGAGGGCGTCGAGGCGGTCCTGGAGTTCCGCGGCGGGATCCTCGGCGTCCTCGGCGTCCTCGGCGGGAGCCGGGAAGTCGGCGGCGTCGAGGTCCTCGGCGATCCCGTCCAGCCGGTTCTCGACGTCGTCGAGGTCGTCTTCGGTCTCGGCGGCGTCGAGCGCCTCGGCCGTCTCGTCGAGGCGGGAGTCGAGGGTCTCGGCTGGGAGGTCGGTCTCGTCGTCCCCGTCGGTCATACGCGCACACTCGGTGTGACTCTCAAAAGAGCGTTTCCATTCGGGGCAGGCCGGTCGCCCCGCCGGGAAAGGCGCATATCCCCTCGGCACGACGGTAGGGACATGCCCCTCGGGCCACCCTCCCCGTCCCGTTCGATAGCCGCCGTGCTCGCTCTCGGGCTCCTCGTCGCCGCCGTGACCGGTGCGAGCGTCGCCGTCGACGAACCCCGGAACACACCGGACGACACCACCCCGCCCGTTCGCGTCTACGTCAGCGAATCGCTCGACATCTCGAACGTGGAACTCACCGGCGGCGGGACGGTCGGGACCGATCGGACGACGTTCGTCTCCGTCTCCGGGGACGGCGTGTTCACCGTCGAGCCCGAGAACGCCGACTTCGGCGGCATCGAACCTGGCTCGTACGACGCGGACAGCGACGACGACGACCGGGCCGAACTGGTCGTCGTCCAGCCGCGGATCACCGAGTTCGAGGTTCGCAACGAGCGCGGCGTCGACGTCGCGGGCGACACCGTCGACGCGTCCGACTTCGAGGAGGTGGCGATCACTGCCGAGTACAACTTCGACGATGCCGACCGCCTGGACGTGACCGTCGATGCCCCCGACGGCGTCGACCTCGCCGGGAACCGGCGAATCACCGAGAGCGGCGGCAGCGTCACCGTCGACACGAGCGGCGCGGCGCCGGGCACGTACCGCATCGCCGTCGAGGGAAGCGACGTCGAGGACGGGCGCGCGTCGACGGAGGTGACCGTTGCTGGCGGGACCGCTGATCCGACGCCGACGCCGACGGCCACCGACTCACCGACCCCGACCCCGACCCCGACCCCGACAGCCACCGACTCACCGACCCCGACCCCGACAGCCACCGACTCACCGACCCCGACCCCGACCCCGACAGCCACCGACTCACCGACCCCGACCCCGACGGCCACGCCCACGGCCACGCCAACACCGACCGAAACACCCGTGCCGACGGGCGACTCTGGGGTCGGATTCGGTCCCGTCGTCGCGCTCCTCGCGGTGCTGGCCGTGGCGGTCACGGCGGTCGGTCGTGCGCGGTAGCCGTCACGGCCGGCAGTATATGCCCCTCCGGCACCAATCGTCGCCCATGCCGAACCGCGACGACGAGGATCTGGCGGTGCTTTTGGCCGACCTGGAGCGGACGCTGACCGACCTTCGATCGGCCATCGACGAGGACGTGCGGCGAGGCGGGCACCCGCCCCGTCGTCCGCCCACGCCCGGCGAGATCATCCGATTCACCGAGGAGTACACACTCCCGACGGTCATCGCCCTGCTGGAGGCGACCGTCCAGTCGCTGGAACTCCTCCGGGCGGTGCTCCGGCTCGCGGGCCCGGGGACGACGACCGACGGCCTGCGTGACGAACTGGCGTCGCGTGGCGAACCGGAGCGGGCGGCCCTCCGCGAGGCCGTGGGCGACCTGCGGGACGCGCTGACCGGCGCCGACCTCCCCGAGGACTCGACGGCGCGATCGATCCTGACCGATGCGCGCGAGCTGACCGCCGAAATCGACGCACGGCTCGACGAATCGGCGGCCGATCGGGGGCGAGAGCGGGAAACAGCGGAGGGACCGGGTTCGGCGTCGTCGGGGACCGGCGACGAGAGCGATGGAATCGTCATCGACGTCGAGGCGGAGGACGAGGGCGTCGACGTGGACGCGGAACTGGCGTCGATCAAGGAATCGATGGACGAAGACGATCCGCGGGCCGGGGAAAACGAGGGGAGAGAGAACGGAAACTGAGAGCGGATTACAGCGGTAGCGAGGCGAAAGCCCACCTGTTCACGACGCCTGGGTGGCGACGTACTCGTCCTCGACGCGCTCGATGAGGTTGCGCTCGGAGAGCGTATCGAGAACCGGGAACAGCGAGATTTTCTTGATGTCCAGCGCGGTCTGCAGGTCGTCGACCGTCGCGCCGTCGGTGGCGGCGACGAACAAGTAGACGAGCTTCGAGTCGGCGGCGGTGAGGTCGTCGGGTAGCTCGAATCGATCCGCGGTTCGCGCGATCATCTGTGTCGTGCTCATGACTCGTCCGAAATGTTTGCGTTCTAAGTAATAAACGCTTCCAATATATGCATCATATTCTCTGAATTCTTGATATGTGATAAAATGTCATTGTATCTTTCACGTTTGTCAATGTGTGAATTGGTGGCAGGGAGATAGAGCGGAGGGAGCCGGCGGGGCGCCTACGCCGTCCGATCGGTCGCGGCGTCGATCCACCGGCGGAGACGACCCTCGTCGATGTCGGTGTCGGCGGCGACGACGGCGGGTTCGGCGTCGGCGAGATCCTCGACGAAGTAGAGTCCGGCTGCCTCGAGACGGGAGGCGTACGCGGGCCCGATCCCGTCGAGTTCCTGGAGGTCGGTTCCCGAGACGTCCTGCTCCGTCGTCTCGACGTCCTCGGCGACGGCGGCGTCGGGGGTGTCGCCGGTCCCGTCGACCGACATCTCGGCGGCGTCGTCCTCGGTACCCGACCGCTCGGCGAACCACTCGGCCACCGCCGGCCAGAGGTTCTCGTGGGTCGAACTGGACACCGAGAGACCGATGTGGCCGGTGGAGTACTCCATGATCTCGGTGTCGTCGCTCGCGACTTTCTCGTTGAAGGGCTTGCTCGCCTCGGGGGGGATGAGGTGGTCGTACTCCCCGACCACCTGAATGACGGGCATCGTGATGTCGTCGAGGTCGACCCGCTCGCCGTTCAGTTCGAGTTCGTTCCGGTAGAGCTTGTTCCCTTGGTAGATGTCTTCGAGGAACTCCCGGTAGGCGGTCCCCGTGACGTCGATGGGGTCGTTGAGCCACTTCTCCATGCGCGCGAAGTTCTCGACGAACCCCTCGTCGTCGATGTTGTCGTAGAGGTTGCCGTACTTCGTGACGTAGTTGTGGACGGGATCCATCAGCGCGAAGCCCACGTCGAGGAACTCCGCGGGGACGTTGCCGAACGTCTCGACGATGGCGCCGGGGCTGAAGAACTCCTCGTCGCCCCACATCTCGAGGATGCCGCCGGTGCCGTCGAAACAGAGGCCGGCCGCCATCAGTCCGAGATTCCGGATCTTCTCGGGGTGGAGCGCGGCGTACATGACGCTCATCGTCCCGCCCATGCAGTAGCCCATGACGTTGATCGAGTCCTGCCCGGAGCGCTCGCGAACCACGTCGACGCAGTTGTCGATGTAGCGGTTCACGTAGTCGTGCAGCGAGAGCGACGTGTCGAGGTCGGATGGCTCGCCCCAGTCGATCATGTACACGTCGAAGCCGGCCTCGAGCATCCGGCGAATGACACTCCGATCCGGCTGGAGGTCGAGGATGTACGGCCGGTTGATGAGCGCGTAGACGAACAGCATGGGTACGTCGTGGCGCTCCTCTTCGGGAACCAGCGGCTCGTAGTGGTGGAGTTCGAGCTTGTTCTCCTCGTACACCACCTCACTCGGGGTCCCGCCCACCTCCACTTCGGCCATCGTCTCCAGGCCGTCGGGGATATCTCCGACGGAGGCGACGTCGTCGGCCGCCCGCTCCCAGAGTTCGCGCTGGGCATCCAGGGGGAACGTGAAGGGATTCATAGCTGTTCGAGCACCTGATCGAGCTTCTGCTCGATCGAGTGTTGGCGGCGTTCGAGTTCGACGAGCCGTTCGCCCACCTCTCGTACGTCACCAACCGTGGCGAAGTTGAGGGCGTGGAGCGTCTCCTCGGAGGCCTCGTCGATGTTCTGGCGCATGTTCATCGCCTCCTCGACGGTCTGGCCGGTCGCCGCCGCGAAGGCCGTCGTCGTCATCATCTCCTTGAACGCCTCGTTGGCCGAGGAGAGCCAGATGTCGCGGAACTCCTCGGGTTCGACCTCCTCACCGTCGAACGCGCTACCCATGCGCTCGAACGACGTCTCGGCGGCCTCCATCCACGCCTCGTAGGCGCGCATCGACCCCTCGTACCCCTCCTGGATTCGCTCCTCGGAGAGGTTGTCCTCCATCGACTCCATCCACGATTCGAGGAAGGCCGACTGCGCGTCGAGGTTGCGGTCGAGGGCGTTCATATACGTCTCTGTCATGCGTTCCAGGAACGCGTCCATCTGTCCGTCGAACGTACTGCTGGCTTCGTTAGTCATCGTATGCAAATAAGGGGATCGGGGGTGAAAACGCTCCGGTTACGCCGACTCCGCCAGCTCTTCGGCGGATTCGACGACCTCCTCGGTCGTCTCCACGGCGTCGGACTGGAACTGCTCGAGGGTATCGAAGCCCTCGGCGAGCAGTTCGAGTTGCATCTCGGACATCTCGTCGTAGGTCGCCTCGGCCTCGTCGAGGCCCTCGAGGAACGACACCCACGCGTCCTCGTGGATCTCGTCGACGGCCTCGAACTGCTCGTCGACGGCGGCTTCGAGCTCCGCGACGGACTCCTCGGGGAAGACGGTCGTCAGACTGTCGAGGTAGGCCTCGATGGCCGTCTTCGAGAGCGTGACGCCGCTTTGCTGGACGGACTTGGCCGACTCGAAGGAGCCGAACCAGGTCTCCACGGCGGTGCGCTGGGCGTCGACGCCCGTCTCCACCGCGCGGCGGCTCTGGTCGATCATGGTACGCTGCATCTCGAACGCTGAACTGAAGGGGTTGGTAGCACTCATTGTCTTACTCCGAATTTCGCTTGACTGGGATGACGATCGTCTGGACGATGTCGCCGTCCTCGATGTCGAGCGTCTCGCGCTCGGCGTCGGGGATACTGATACGACCACCACTCTGCACGCGGGTCTTGAACATCGCCGTGCCCATGCTCATCGCGCCGAGCTGCGAGAAGCCGTCGAAGCCGCCCGTGCCCCCGGCGGACATGAACTGTTTGAACAGTTGCATCTGCTGCTCGACGGCGTCTTCACCTGCGTCTTGGAACTGCTGAGTGAAGGGCATTCCCGGCCACATCGGCGATCCATCGTCCTCGTCTTGCGTCATCCTTGTCCCCACAGAAGGGGGCCAGAGGCATAAGCTTTACTTCTAATACCATTCTATACCATTCAAAGACATCTAATGGTTTCGCCGGGAGGCCCGGCTCGAAAAGCGACCAGTCTTTAAGTCACCATCCCCAACATACCCCTATCCAACGATGCAAGAACGAACCACTACGTCGACGGACGGAGTCGCGGATACGTGGCTCCAGTCGCAAAAGCACTTCTCGAACAGCGTCGAACACCTGTACAACAGCGTGCTGGCCGCCAACCGGGCGATGTTCCCCACGCTCGCCGACGACGGCAACGAGGACGAACGCGAACCCGCGGCGTCGCCGGAGCTCACCTACTCCAAGCCAGCGTGGACGGTCGACCACGACGACGACGACGGCGCCGTCAGCGTCGGCGACCGCATCGAGTTCTCGAAACGGCTCACCGAGGAGGAAATTCGGGTCTTCGCCGACGCCAGCGGCGACACGAACCGGCTTCACCTCGACGCCGACTTCGCCGAGCAGACGCGATTCGGCCGACAGATCGTCCATGGCACCCTCGTCTCGGGTGTCATCAGTGCCGCACTCGCACGGCTCCCCGGACTGACCGTCTACCTATCCCAGGATCTCCAGTTCCTCGGTCCCGTCGACGTCGACGAAACCGTCACCGCGATCGTCGAGGTCGTCGAGGACCTCGGCGACGGCCGCTACCGGCTGACGACCGTCGTCGAGGACGAGGACGGCGAGACGGTGATCGACGGGGAAGCGATCGTTCTCATCGACGACGTTCCCGAGGACGGCTTCGACGCGGATGCGGACGCGGACGCGTAATCGATTACTTCGTTCCTCCCGGCATCCTACCTGTTCAGACCGGTTCGAAGCGGTAGCCGTCCCACTCCTGACTGTCGGGTTCGCGGATGCCCGCACCGGGCTCCCGAAGTTCCTCGATGTACACCGGCCGCACCTCGTCACCGATCTCGACCTCCTCGCCCGTGGTGACGCCGCCGATGGCACGAACCGGCTCGCCGTCCACGTCGAACTCGACGACGGCGAGCGTGTTCGGCTCGCGGACGCCCGGCGGCGCCGCCGTGCTCGTGGTCCACGTGATCACCTCGGCGGTGTACTCGCTGAGGTCGATCGTGTCGACCGGCTCCTCTCCCCCCGGCCCGATCGGGTGGCCGGGGTACGTGATGCTACCGTCGGGATACTGGTACGCTTCCATCATTAGTTCGCCTCCATCAGGGTGGTGATGACGCAGTTACCGAAGCCGCCGACGTTACAGGCCAGTCCGGTGTCGGCGTCGACCTGTCGCTTGTCGGCCTCACCCATCAGCTGTTTGTAGATTTCGTACACCTGTGCGACGCCGCTGGCGCCCAGCGGGTGACCCTTCGACTTCAGTCCGCCCGAGGGGTTGATCGGCAGATCGCCGCCGCGTTCGGTCCGTCCCTCCTCGACTGCCTGCCAGCCCTCGCCCTTCTCGAAGAAGCCGAGATCCTCGCTCTGGAGGAACTCGAGGATGGTGAACATGTCGTGAAGCTCCGCGACGTCGACGTCCGCCGGTTCCATGTCCGCCATCTCGTAGGCGATGTCGCTGGACTCGACGACGCCACGCATCGTCGTCGGATCCGTACGCTCGTGGACGACGTGCGTGTCCGTCGCGCCCCCGACGCCGGGGACGAGGACGTAGTCGTCGGTGTACTCCTTGGCGACCGACTCCGGACAGAACATGAGCGCCGCGCTCCCGTCCGTGATCGGACAGAAGTCGTACAGGCGGAGGGGATCGGCCACGATGGGCGACTCCAGCACCGTCTCCAGATCTACCTCCTTCTGGAACTGGGCGTGCGGGTTGTGGACGCCGTGGCGGTGGTTCTTCACCGCCACTTTACCCAGACTCTCGCGAGGCGCGTCGTACGTATCGAGGTACAGCCGCGCCGTCAGTCCCGCGAAACTCGGGAGCGTGACGCCGTGTTTGTACTCGACGGGGTGAGTGATCGAGGCGATCACGTCCGTCGCCTCCGGCGTCGTCCGGTGAGTCATCTTCTCGGCGCCGACCAAGAGCGTCATCTCGCTGGCGCCGCTGGCGACCGACTGCCAGGCGTGTTTGACGCCTGCTCCGCCGCTCGAACTCGTCTGATCGATGCGGGCAGTGTACGCCGGCATCGCCGCGAGGTCGTGTGCGATAGCGTTCATGATCCCCGTCTGCCCCTCGAACTCGCCGCTGGCCATGTTCGAGACGTAGAGGTGATCGATCGCGTCCGGTGACACCCCGGCGTCGTCCAGACAGGCCGTCCCGGCCTCAGAGAGCAAGTCGAGGACCCACCCGTCCCGCTGGCCGAACTGGGTCATCGACGCGCCGATGATCGCTACATTCTCCATACCTCTTGGGCGAGAGCCACCGGCTTACCGTTTACCCTTCGTCCGGGGACGGCGCTCAGATCGCCAAGGTGTCGACGACCACCGCGAGGAGGAGCGCCCCGAGATAGGCGTTCGAGGCGTGGAAAGCCCGGAAAGCGGCGGATTCGGTCCGTTCGAAATGGAGGCGAACGACCGCCCACAGGAACACCGTCCCGAGGCCGACGGCCGTGAGGACGTACAGCCAGCCGAGTGCGCTCCAGGTCGACAGGACGCCCGCGCCGACGAACGTCGCACCCAGCCACCAGAGGATGTGCTTTCGCGTCTCCGTCTCGCCGCGCACGACGGGCATCATCGGGAAGCCGCCACGGGCGTAGTCGTCCTTGTACGCGAGCGCGAGATTGTAGAAGTGGGCCGGCGTCCAGAGGAAGATAACTCCCGCGAGTACGACGCCGCCGAGGCCGATTTCGCCGGTCGCCGCCGCCCAACCGATGAGCGCGGGGAGCGCACCGGCCGCCCCACCGATCACCGTGTTCTGGACCGTGTTCGGTTTCAACACGAGCGTGTAGACCACGCTGTAAAACACGATGGCGACGAGGCCGAGGACGGCCACCAGCCAGTTGACGGCTGCGAACGCTGCCAACGACGCGACTGTCAGCAAGCCGCCGAACGCGAGGGCGTTTCGTACCGACACCACGTCGGTCGCGAGCGGTCGGTCGCTGGTCCGGTTCATTCGCCGGTCCACGTCGCGTTCGAGGACGTGATTGAACGTGCCGCTCGCGCCGATGGAGAGGACGCCACCGAGCAGCGTCAGCGCGACGGTCCGGAGTTCGAGACCGGTGCCCGCCGCGAGCGACATCCCCGCGAAGGCGACGAGACAGAGCAGCCACATCAGCCGCGGTTTCGTGAGCCGGAGATAGGCGCCGGCGACGGTACGGAACCGCGGCAGGGGGTCGTCGGGCAGCGACGGCCGCCCGCCCGGATCGTCGGGCGCCGCGGGCGGGGAGAGGGCGTCGGGGTCGGTAACGGGACCGTCGGTCGGATCGCCCGTCGACGTTTCGAGCGTCCACGCGAGCGCGGCCACGAGCCCACCGAAGATGACCATCCCCACGAACAGGTGGGCGATAGAGAGGAGGGCGATCCCACCGGTCGTGGCGACGACCGCACCGAGGGCGGCCTGGACGGGATAGCAGACGAGCGAGACGCCGAGGGCGGCGCGAACCCGACGGTGAGGGGCGGTTCGCCAGGCCGCGACGCCGGCCGCGAAGACGAGGACGCCGACGACGACGGCGGCGAGGCGGTGGCCGACGATCAGGGCACCGGCAGCCGTCGCCGGGGGCGTCAGTCCGTCGCCACAGGCCGGCCACGCGGCGCAGGTCTCGGTCGCGTCGGTCACCGCGACGGTGACCCCGACGAGTACGAGCAGGTAGACGCCCATCGCGCTCGCCGCGAGGAGGCCGTGGAAGCGGTCGGTCACGTCGCGCACTGGTCGATCACTACGCGGCGATTGGAAACCCGTATATTTATGCGCCGCGCTTTTTCCCACGATCGGCGAGACGTCTCCGTTACCGTCCCCTGACCCGATCAGTAGCTATTTACGGGGGAGATTCTAACGCCCCATAGAGCATGAAACGGTCGCGCCTCGTACTGGTGTCGCTGCTCTCGGTGGTGGCTCTCTCCCTCGCTGCCGATCCCGTAGCGGCCCAGACGTCGGAGTCCGCAGAGCTGATCTACGGCCTGAACGATAAGTTGCTTCTCGTCGCCGTGCCGATCACCATCCTCGTCGAGGGTATCCTGATCTACACGGTGTACCGGTTCAAGGATGCCGACGAGGCCAAGCCGACCAAGGAGAACCGGCGACTGGAGATCACGTGGACGATCGCCACCGCAATCGTCCTTCTGTTCGTCGGCATCGCTTCCTACGGCGTGCTGGCGGACGAGAACGTCAGCTTCGAAGCGGACGAACAGGAGATCGCCCCCGAGGGCGACGACGTGGTCGTCGACATGGAGGCCTTCCAGTGGGGGTGGCGAGCGAGCTATCCCCAGGAGGACGTGCAGATGGCAAGTACCGCCCCGACGGTGGTGATACCCGTCGAACAGGACGTCTACTTCAACGTCACGTCGAGTGACGTGTTACACGCATTCCACGTCCCCGAACTCGGTCTGAAACAGGACGCCATGCCCGGACAGTCGAACGTCATCAAGACCGTCGCGCTCGAGGAAGGGACCTACCAGGGTTACTGCGCCGAGTTCTGCGGCGTCGCCCACTCGCAGATGTACTTCGAGATCCAGGTCGTCTCACAGGAGGAGTACCAAGAGTTCCTCGACGAACAGCAGGACGACGGTTCGTCGAGTGACCTCGAACCCGACGCCGACGTGATCCGCGCCCACGACGAAGCGGTGGCGCAGGCGCCGGTTCGGGCCTGAAGACGCTCACGCTCACCCTCACGTTCTCGGCCTCGTTCACTCGCACTCGCCGTCTACACGCCGCGACGGTGGCCATCGACGTCCTCCCGTGGCGTCAGCGTCAGCACCGGCGCTCGACGATCCGATCGATGATTCGACCCGTCGAACAGAGTTCGTCGCCGTCGGCCTCGCGGGGGGAGGCCCGCCGGATCTCACAGTCGATGTCACGAGCGCGAAGCGTCCGCTGGAGTTCGTCCTCGTCGTGGTGTTGATCGTATCCCAGGACGATGACGTCCGGATCGATCCGTTCGATGGGGACGAAGATGTCGTCGGGGTGGCCCAGATGCGCCTCGTCGACGACCGCGAGCGAGTCGACCATCGCGCGCCGCTGTCGGCCGGGGAGGATCGGGGACGGCTTGTGGGTCACGTTCTCGTCGCGCGCGACGATGACGTGGAGGCGATCACCCATCGTCGCCGCGTCGGAGAGGTAGTGGACGTGCCCGGGATGAAGGATGTCGAAGGTCCCCTGTGCGATGGCCGTCGTCATGCGTCGGCCTCCCGACACCGGTGAGCAGCGGTGCCGACTGGGGGATCCGACCGGAAGAGCCGCATGTTCCCGAGTCGGGGGCGTCTCCTTCTAAGCGTTCCGGATGCGTGCCGGAGTGGAAAGCGGGCAGCGGATTCTGCAAGGCTTAACTTCTGTCACCGACCACACCCTTGTATGACCACAGGGACTGCCGGGGATTCCGGCACCGACGCGGGCGGGAACTCCCGTCCCATCGTCTACGATCTCGCTCCGGACTGCACGGCCGACGACGTCGACGCCGGCAACTACTACCACGCCGTCGTCAACGGCGACGTCGCCTACGGCGTCTTCGTCGACGTCTCGGACGAGGTGTCCGGGCTGGTTCACGAGTCGAACCTGACCGGCGACTACGACGTCGGCGATCGACTGCTCGTCCGCCTCGACGAGGTACGCGACAACGGTGATCTCGCGTTCTCGGAGGCCGACCTCGATGACTACCGGACCGTCGCGGTCGACCACCAGCCGACGGTGACGTCGATCGAGGCCCTCGAAACCGGCGAGACGGTGACCGTCGAGGCGACGGTCAGCCAGGTCAAACAGACCGCCGGACCGACCGTGTTCCGGTGTCGCGACGCCACCGGCATCGTCGCCTGTACCGCCTTCGAGGAGGCCGGCGTTCGTGCCTACCCCGAGGTGGAACTCGACGACGCCGTCCGGATCGCGGGCACGGTCGAAGAGCACGAGGGGAGCCCCCAGATCGAGGTCGAGTCACTCACCCGCCTGACCGGCGAGGTCGCCACGGCGGTGCGCGAACGCGTCGACGCTGGGCTGGACACACGCGCCGAGCCACACGAGATCGATCCGCTCGTCGAGTGGGACGCCTTCGAGAAACTCCGCCCGAACCTCCGTGCCGTGGCCAAGCAGCTCCGGCGGACCGTCCTCGAGGGGCGGCCGATCCGTGTTCGCCACCACGCCGACGGCGACGGGATGTGTGCCTCCCTGCCCGTTCAGGTCGCACTCGAACGATTCATCCGTGACGTCCACGACGACGACGACGCGTCGCGACATCTCATCAAGCGCCTGCCGAGCAAGGCGCCGTACTACGAGATGGAGGACGTGACTCGCGACCTCAACTTCGCGCTCGAGGGCCGCGAGCGGCACGGACAGAAGCTCCCGCTCCTGTTGATGCTCGACAACGGCAGCACCGAGGAGGACGTCCCCGCCTACGAGAACCTCACCCACTACGACGTGCCGATCGTCGTCGTCGACCACCACCACCCCGACCCCGAAGCGGTGGACGACCTGCTCGACGCCCACGTCAACCCCTACCTCGTCGACGAGGATTACCGCATCACGACGGGGATGATGTGTGTCGAGCTCGCGCGGATGATCGATCCGGAACTGACCGACGAACTCCGGCACGTCCCCGCCGTCGCGGGGCTCGCCGACCGCTCGAAGGCCGAGACGATGACCGCGTTCGTCGACCTGGCCGACGAGGAAGGGTACGACCGCGAGGCCCTCGTCCGGATCGGCGAAGCACTCGACTACGCCGCCCACTGGCTGCGCTACAGCGAGGGCAAGACGCTCGTCAGCGACGTACTCAACGTCGACTGCGACGACGAGCGCCGACACGGGGAGCTCGTCGACTTCCTCGCCGACCGGGCCGAACGTGACATCGACCGCCAGCTCGCGGCGCTCGATCCCCACGTCGAACACGAGCGCCTCGACAACGACGCCCACCTGTACCGGGTCGACCTCGACGACTTCGCCCACCGCTTTACCTACCCCGCACCGGGGAAGACCACCGGCAATCTCCACGACCGCAAGGTCGAGGAGACGGGTGATCCCGTCATCACCATCGGCTACGGCCCGGACTTCGCCGTGCTCCGGTCGGACGGCGTCCGTCTCGACATCCCGGAGATGGTAGCCGAACTCGACGATGAAATCGTCGGCGGCGGCGTCTCCGGCGGCGGTCACCTCGTCGTCGGATCGATCAAGTTCGTGAAGGGGATGCGAAGCGAGGTGATCGACGAACTGGTCGAGAAGATGGCCGACGCGGAACTGGACGAGGAACTGTCCAGCGCGGCGGCGTTAGACCACGGGGACGACTGACACGGACAGACGAACCCCCAGCCGACGGCTCACTCCTCGAACCGAATCGTCTTCCGGGCGACGACCACCGCGAGCACCAGCGCCGCGAGTGCCCCGGCGACGACGACCCACGTCGTCCGATCGACGCCACGTCCGCCCCGCCAGTCGGCTGCGAACGTCTCCCGGAAGTAGGCCGCGAGCGACTCGCTTCTGACCGCGAGCGCGACCTCACGGTTCTCCGAGACGGCGTTCGCGTTCCAGTTGAGGCTACCGACGACGACAGTGTCGTCGGCGACGACGCCTTTCGCGTGGATCTTGCCGTATCGGCCGGCCGGGTCGGCGACGCGCGCGGTAAGTGGCAGGTCGCGTCGCTTCGCGACGCCGTTGAGCCACTCGACGAGGGCGGCGTTCTCCTCGGCGACGTACCACGCTCCCGAGACGAGGACACGCACCTCGACGCCGCGGTCGGCGGCACGAATCGTCGCCCGCAGGAGCGGGCCGTCGCGCCGGCCGATCGACGGCTGGATCACGTCGAGACGGTCGTCGGCGCCGTCGAGCACGTCGATCAGCGCCGACTCGGCGTTGCCCGGTGCGGTGAGCACCCGAACCTCGGCGGCCGTCTCGGTCGTCGGATCGAACCGCGACGGATAGGTGCCCTCGGCAGCCGTTCCCGCCTCGAAGCGCTCCCCCCGGCGGAACCGCCGCCACGGGATGGCGTCGGGTCCTCCAGCGTCACCGCGGAACAGACCGGCCAGATCGGCCGCGACGGGTGCGGAGTCGACGACGACCCCCCAACCGCGGCTGTCCGCTCCCCCGACGCCCGCGGGCTTCCAGTTCTCCGTCGTGACGAGCGCTCGATCGTCGACGACGGCGTACTTGGGGTGGTGGTAGTCGAACCTGGCTCGTGGCCCGCCGAGCACCCGCACGTCGACGCCGGCGGCGACGAGTCGGTCGAGCGCGGCCGCACCCCGCTCCGTTCGTCCGCCCACCGGGTCGGCGTCGACGAGGACGCGAACCTCGACGCCGCGGCGCGCGGCGTCGATCAGTGCGTCGGCCACGCGCTCGCTCGTGAGCGTGTAGCCGGCCAACAGGATTCGGTGGCGTGCGCCACGGAGCGTCTCGACGGGGGTCGACGGCGCGTCCGGGAGGACGAACCCGGTGACGGTCGCGGTGCCGTAGCGACGGACGTCGCGGGGCTGGTAGCCGACGGGGCGCCACGCGGTGCCGTCGTCGGTCCGGACGAGTCGTTCGCCCTCGGGCGCGTTCCGGTAGTCGAGTCGCGCGACGGTGACGCCGTCGCGTCGGAGACGGAGGTGCTCGCCGGCGTTCGACAGCGAGAGCTCCGGGACGGCGACGACGGGCGCCTCGGTCAGGCTGCGGGTCGCGTTCGGCGTATCGGAGACGGCGATCCGTGTCGCGGGACGGTCGGCGGGCAGGGCGACGGCGCGTTCCCCGTCGGTGACCGTCCAGTTGGCCGCCGCCACCGGAACGCGGACGACGAGGTGTTCGCCCGCGTCGCCGTCCGCAACGGGGTTGGGGACGGCGGCGACGATGGCGGGGGGAGCCGTGTCGGCGGCGTCGGCGGCGGCAGCGTCGGCCACGACGACCCCGGACGGCCCCGCAGCGAACAGGATCACGGCGACGAGAGCGACGAACCGGCGGGTTCGAAACACGGGGTGGGTGGGCACGGGATCGGTGATAAACGAGGGGATTTTTGTCCTCGTCGCGCACGGTACGCGCATGGTCGCGGTGGCGAACGCACTCCGGTTGCTCGGTTCGGCGCTCGGCGCGCTCGGCGGCGCGCTGGTGTTCGTCGAGTTCTTCCAGATGCCGGACTACGTCGAGTACAATCCGGAGTTCCAGGATTATCGCATCGAAACCAACCAACCGGACGTCCGGGAACACACCTGGATCGGTCGGATCGGCGGACTCTGTCTCTCCCTCGGGTTCGCGCTCCTGTTCGTCGCGACGTTTCTGGAGTGACTGGTGGTCCGGACACGGTGCAGTTATTAGTGGATCGGGTCGCAACGGTGCCGTAAGGAAGGCACCCGTGACACGACCGCTCCAAGTGTTCATCGACGACCTGGAGTCACAGCGGCGGCGCCTCGTCGTCGTGAACGGCTCCGAAGACGGCGCCCGAATCGACGACATCGTCGACTACTTCGACCGCTTCGAACTGGAGACGTCGTCCGTGAGTGCGTCGGGGCTCCCGGACGCGTTTCTGGTCCTGACCGACGGCGACGCGTGTCTGGGTGCGGTCGGCGTCAACGACCTCCACGACTACCTGTTCGACTCGCTCGACGGCGACGGCCTCGACGGCTTCGCCGAGGACACGCGACAGCGGCCGGTCGTCGAGGCGTTTCTCGCCCACCTCGACGAGAACGTCTACTCGCTGTCGGGCGAGCGACGGCTGCCGCTGGTCTGTGTCTCGCAGTTACTCGAATCACGCGCCTGGCGTCGTGGCGAGGGGGAACTCCACGCCGGCTTCCAGAGTTTCGCCAGATTCGAACAATCGCCGTCGACGTGGCGTCGCTACCGCAAGATAGCCGACACGGACGTCGAGACGACGGCGTACGGCCGCCCGGAGTGGGAACCCGACGACTGGGGGCCGATCACCGCCTACGCCGACGAGGGCGGCGAACAGCTGGCGGACTACTGGTTCGTCGTCTACGACGGTCCCGAACGGGGCGACGACGGCGCGCTCCTCGCCCGCGAAACCGAGGCGGGCAGATACACCGGTTTCTGGACGTTCGATTCCGAGACGGTCGCCGAACTCTGTGAGACGCTCGTCGCCGACTACCAGCCGTCACTGGTGCGACTCGACGAGTGACTCGGTAGGAGACGGGTGTCTCCCCCGGCCGGTGGCGTTTCGACGCCCCCGAGACGGAGATTTATGCCGTTCGGGAACGAACCGTGTTACATGGCAACGAATACCACGAACGGAAGCACGGCGCTCGACCGCCTCCGACGGCGCTACGAGACGTCCGAGACGAAGTGTCCGGCGTGTGGCTACGTCGATCACGGCGCCAACTGGACGAGCCGGACCGACGGCCAGCGGGTGGTCTACCGGCACGTCTGTCCGAGCTGTGACGCGAGCCGGGAACACACGTTCCGCCTAGGCGGATAGCCGGGCCATCTCGTCGTCGGTGAGCGAGAGCGCCTCCGCAGCGACGTTGGATTCGAGGTGGTCGACGCTCGACGTGCCGGGGATGGGGAGGACGACCGGGGAGCGTTCGAGAAGCCACGCGAGCGCCACCTGCCGGCGGGTGGCGTCGTGGGCAGTCGCCACCTCGTCGAGAACCGCCGCCTTCTCCCCCAAGTCGCCGCCGCCGAGCGGAAAGTACGGAACGAAGCCGATGTTCCGGTCCTCGCAGACGTCGAGAACGTCGTCGTGGGTCCGGTCGGCGACGCTGTACTCGTTCTGTACCGTCGCGATTGGTACCACGTCGCGGGCGCGTTCGAGTTGGTCGACGGAGACGTTGCTCACACCGACGTGACGGACGAGACCCCGGTCCCGGAGGTCGGCGAGCGCCGCCATCGACTCCTCGATCGGCACGTCGGCGTCGGGGGCGTGATACTGGTAGAGATCGATCGTGTCGACACCGAGTCGATCCAAGCTACAGAGCGCGGCGTTCCGGAGGTAGTCGGGATCGCCGTGTCGGAGCCAGTCGCCGTCCGGCGTGCGCAGGAGGCCGCCCTTGGTCGCGACGACGACGTCGTCGGGGACGCCCGCCGCGGCGAGGAGGCGCTCGCTGGTGCCGGGACCGTACGCGTCCGCCGTGTCGACGAAGTCGACGCCGAGTTCGAGGGCGCGGTCGAGTAGTCGGTGAACCTCGGTCACGTCCGTCGGCTCGCCGAGGATGTCGGGGCCGGTGATCCGCATGGCGCCGAATCCGAGACGGTTGACGGTCAGATCGCCGCCGATGTCGAACGTATCGCAAGTGTCGTCGAGCGTGCGCATGACTGCCGTTGGTCGGCCGGAGGGTTCAGCGTGGCGCTCGTGAGTCGCCCCACCCCGGACGGGAGTCGTGGGCGGGGTCGGGTGCGGGGGACGCCACGGGCGCTACTGTCGATCCGCCCCGCGTTCGTCGGGCGGGGGCCGTCGAAACTCGACGACGACTACCGTGCCGCCGGGGTCGTTGTCGGACACCGATACGTCGCCGCCGTAGTGGTTCATCAGGGTCTTCACCAGGGCGATACCTCGGCCCTCGCCGGATTCGATGGGCGAGTCGAACAGGTGTTCTTTCACGTCGTCCCGGATTCCGGGGCCGTCGTCGGCGACGTGGACCAGCACCGTCCGGGGGGTCCGCTCGACCCAGACGGAGACGACGGGATCGGTTCCGTCGTGGTGTTCCACGGCGTTTTGCAGGAGGTTGGCGAAGACGGCGGAGACGGCGCTTGTCGCCATCACGTACAGTTCCGAGGGCACGTCCACCTCGAAGGTCACCTCGTCGTGGGCCGAGCGAATCGCGTCGATCTCGCGGAGGACCACCGTCGAAACCTCCATCGGCGCCGGCGCGCGCTCGCCGGCGAAGAGGTCGGACAGTTCCTTCATATCGTCGATGAGCGACGCGATGGCGTCGCTCCGGTGTTCGATCGGGTCGAGATACTCGTCGGGCTCGTCGCCGCGCTCGCCGAGAAGCGTCGCGTACCCCTGGATGACCTGGGTCGCGTTCAACACGTTGTGGCGGAGGTGGCTGTTCAGAAAGACCAGCGCGTCGCGCCGATGGGACGCCTCGCGGACGGCACGGTTCGCGCGAGCGTAGTAGACGCCGGCGACGCCGCCGCCGATACCCCCGCCCGCGGCCATCACGATGAGGCCGAGCGCCGCCCCGTCAACGGCCCGTCCCTCGGCGAGACGGATGCCGACCGTCAGCGCCGAGAGCAGGCCGAAGCCGATCATCCCGCCGAGCGACCACCTGACGACCGTCCACGTCCCGGCGACCGAGAGGGCGCTATCGGCGAGCCAGTGACCCAGACCGACGAGCGCGAGCGCGAGCGCGAGACAGAGCGCGAACGAGAGGACGGGGAGGGCGCCGACTCCGAGGAGTTCGACCTCGCGGGCGAAATACGCCAGGGAGACGGCGGCGACGGAGACGCCGAGAACCACGATCAGCGAGGGAGCGGAGTCCGCAACTCGCCGTTCCCACGCCGGTACGTCCATATCCGACGATTGGTAAGCACCTACAAAACGGTTAGCCAAGTCGTCGGACGGAGAGCCGACGGGGCTGGCGGTGGTGCCGGCCGGCGTTCAAGGCCGAGAGCCGAGGGTATACCCGTCTGGCTGTCGAATCGTGACCATGCCCACGACGCCCACGAGTCGGAACCGACTCGACACGGAGGCCAGCCCGTATCTGCAACAGCACGCGGACAATCCGGTCAACTGGCAGCCCTGGGACGAGCAAGCGCGTTCGGCGGCCCGCGACCACGACGTTCCAATCTTCCTCTCGGTGGGCTACGCCGCCTGTCACTGGTGTCACGTGATGGAAGAGGAGAGCTTCGAGGACGAGGAGGTCGCATCCGTACTCAACGAGCGGTTCGTCCCGATCAAGGTGGACCGCGAGGAGCGCCCGGACGTCGACAGCGTCTACCAGACCATCTGCCAACTCGTGTCCGGCGGCGGCGGGTGGCCGCTCTCGGTCTTTCTGACGCCCGAGGGCGAGCCCTTCTACGTGGGGACGTACTTCCCACGGGAGCCACGGCGCGGCCAACCGGGATTCCTGCAGTTGCTGGAGGACGTCTCGCGGTCGTGGGAGAACGACCGCGACGAAATCGAGAACCGCGCCGACCAGTGGACGGCAGCGATCAACGACGAACTCGAATCGACGCCGGAGAGTACCGGCGACCCGCCCGGGTCGGACGTGTTGCGGACGGCGACGGCGGCCGCGGTCCGGAGCGCCGACCGCACGCACGGTGGGTTCGGCTCCGGCGGCCCGAAGTTCCCCCAGCCGAGACGGCTCGACCTGCTGCTCCGGGCGGCGACCCTCGACGGCGACGAGGCGGCCGGCGAGGTGGCGGGGGAGGCGCTCGACGCCATGGCAGCCGGCGGGCTCTACGACCACGTCGGCGGTGGCTTCCACCGCTACGCGACCGACCGCGAGTGGACGGTGCCCCACTTCGAGAAGATGCTGTACGACAACGCCGAGTTGCCGCGGATCTACTTCGAGGCCGCACAGGCGATGGGGGCGGATCGGTACGCCCGCGTGGCGTCGGAGACGGTCGCCTTCCTCGAACGCGAACTGCAACACCCGGACGGGGGGTTCTACAGCACGCTCGACGCGCGGAGTCGGACACCAGCCTCGCGGCTCGACGGGGACAGCGAGGGGAACGACGAGGAGGGCGCCTTCTACGTCTGGACGCCCGACGAGGTGCGTGCGGCGGTCGGCACGGAGCCGGTCGACGGCGGCGACGGGACCGTCGACGCCGAGACGGTCGCGGCCCTGTTCCGCGATCGGTACGGTATCGATTCCGGCGGCAACTTCGAGGGCGGGACGACGGTTCTCACCGTCTCCGCGAGCTACGATGAGCTGGCCGAAACGTACGATATCCCGGTCGCGACGGTCGAACGCGTCCTTCTCGAAGCCCGGACTCGAGCGTTCGAGGCCCGGAGCGGTCGGCCTCGCCCGGCGCGCGACGAGAAGGTGCTCGCGGGGTGGAACGGGCTCGCCATCTCGGCGATCGCGACCGGCGCGCGCACGCTCGATCCGGCGCTCGCCGCGACCGCCACGGCGGCGCTCTCGTTCGTCCGCGACAACCTGTGGAATGGGGACGAGCGACGTCTCTCGCGGCGGTACAAATCCGGAGACGTACAGGTCGACGGCTATCTCGACGACTACGCGTTCCTCGCCAGAGGTGCGTTCGACTGCTACCAGGTGACCGGCGAGGTGGACCACCTCGCGTTCGCCGTCGAACTCATGCGCGTCGTCCGCGAGGAGTTCTGGGACGAGTCGGCGGGGACGTGTTACTACACGCCGGAAAGCGGCGAGAGGCTGGTGACCCGTCCACAGGAACTGAACGACCAGTCGACGCCGTCGAGTCTCGGCGTGACCGCCGAACTGTTCGACGAACTCGACCTCTTCGTTCCGGGCGAGGGCTTCGGCGAGGTGACGGACCGGCTCCTCTCGACTCACGCCGACCGGATCCAGCACAGCCCACTCGAACACGCGTCGCTCGTCCTCGCGGCGGACGCCCACGCTCGCGGGCCGGTGGAACTGACGCTCGCGGCCGACGAGCTACCCGCGTCGTGGCGAGAGCGACTGGCCGAGACGCCGTTGCCGACGGGAATCGTCGCACCGCGACCGGCCGACAACGCGGATCTGGACGGCTGGCTCGACGCCCTGGGCGTCGACGAGGTGCCGCCGATCTGGGCGAACCGCGAGGCGGCCGACGGCGAACCGACCGCCTACGCCTGTCGGGACTTCACCTGCTCGCCGCCCCAGACGGATCTCGACGCGGCGCTCGACTGGCTGTCCGAGCGGTAGCGGGGCTGTGACGCCCTCCCGACGAACTGTGGGCGGCGCCACGCTCGCACCTTCGCCGCCGTCGACGTCTACACCTCGGCCCGCTCGTCGATCCGCGCCGCGAGGTACTCGGCTATCGGGACGTCCGCGTCCTCGACGAACCGGGCGACTTCCGTCCCGTCGCGTTCGACGACGACGGTCGGGATGAACTCGACGCCGTAGGCGTCGACGCCGTCGCCCCGCTTGTCGTCGTCGACGGGAAACTGTTCGATCCGGTCGTCGGGGACGCCCGCGGCGTCGAGGGCGGCGGCGAAGGCCGGCAACTGCTCCCGGCAGTCGCCACACCAGTCCGCTCCCCAGACGAGGAAGGTCAGGTCGTCGTGCCCGAGCGTATCGAGAACGCCGGCGTCGCCGTTCCACTCCGCGGTCGGTCGTAGCGTCTCCAGGGACATGCGGTCGAGTACCACGCCCATCGATTTAACCCCCGCGTTCCGCCCGAACCGGGGGATGACGGGTGCGACTGGCGACGTCGCGAGCGCGGAGGCGGCGGGGCTGGCAGAGTCGCTGGCTATTCGTACCCGGCAGTCCCAGTGCGGACAGCGAGATGGTCGAGGAACCAGCGGACAACCCGTACGTGCGCGAGCCGAACACGTCGTTCGCGCCGGCGTCGGAACTGGACGAGGAGACGGCCCGCGAGCAGGTTGCGGCCCTCCGGGAGGCGATCGAGTACCACGACTACCGCTACTACGTCGAGAACGACCCGGTGATCGCCGACCGGGCATACGACGCTCTGTTCGAGCGCTTGGAGACACTGGAGGCCGAGTTCGACCTGCGCGACGAGAACTCGCCGACCCGGCGGGTGGGCGGCGACCCCATCGACGAACTGGAGACGGTCGAACACGTCACCCCCCTGTTGAGCCTGCAATCCTCCGGCGACGCCGCCGAGATTCGCGAGTTCGACCGCCGTATCCGGGAGGCGGTGGGCGACGTCGACTACTCCGCCGAACCGAAGTTCGACGGCTTCTCGGTCGAAGTCGTCTACGAGGACGGGGCCTTCGACCGCGCGGTCACCCGTGGCGACGGCCGCGAGGGCGAGGACGTGTCGGCGAACGTCCGGACGATCGGAAGCGTGCCCCTGCATCTCCCCCCGGACGCGCCGGATTTCCTCTCCGTCCGTGGCGAGGTGTACATGCCCCGGTCGGGATTCCAGGCGCTGAACGAGCGGCGGATCGAACGCGGAGAGGACCCCTTCGCCAATCCGCGCAACGCCGCCGCGGGGACGGTTCGCCTGCTCGATCCGGAGACGGTCGCCGACCGCCCCCTCGAGGTCTTCTTCTACGACGTGATCGACACGTCCGCCGACCTGACCTCACAGGAGGATGCCGCCGAGTTGCTTCGGAGCCTCGGGTTCCGCGTCGACGACGAGACGACGGTCGTCGAGGGCGTGGACGCGGTGATCGACTACCGCGACCGCCTCATGGCCGCGCGCGACGACCTGGAGTACGAAATCGACGGCGTCGTCGCCAAGGTGGTCGACTTCGCGAAGCGGGAGCGACTGGGCTCGACCGCCCGGCATCCCCGGTGGGCGTTCGCTTACAAGTTCCCGGCCCGCACGGGAGAGACGACCGTCGAGCGAATCGTCGTCCAAGTGGGGCGCACGGGAAAGCTCACGCCGGTAGCTCTCCTCGACCCCGTAGATCTGCAGGGTGTCACGATCAGTCGCGCGACGCTCCACAACGCCGGGCAGATGCGTGACCTCGGCGTCCACGAGGGCGCGGTCGTCCGCATCGAGCGTGCGGGTGACGTGATCCCGGAGGTGGTAGCGGTGATCGATGGCGACGATTCGGTCGACTTCTCGATGCCCGACACCTGCCCCGTCTGTGACGGCACGGTGATGCAGGAAGGCGAGCACCACTACTGCACGAACGCGTCGTGTCCGGCCCAGCTCCGGCGCAGCCTCCAACACTTCTGCTCGCGGGACGCGATGGACGTCGAGGGGATCGGTGCGGCCGCCGCGGACCAGCTGGTCGACGCCGACCTGGTCGGGTCGCTGGCCGACCTCTACGAGCTGGAGGTGACGGAGCTCGCCTCGCTGGAGGGGTGGGGCGAGCGCTCGGCCGAGAACCTGCTGGCGGAACTGGAGGCGAGCAAGGACGTCTCCCTGGGGACGTTCGTCTACGCCCTCGGCATCCGCCACGTGGGCACCGAGCGTGCGCGAGCGCTCGCCGGCGCCTTCGCGCTCGACGAACTGATGGACGCGTCGGCCGAAGAGCTGCTGGACGTCGAGGACGTCGGCCCGGAAGTGGCCGAGTCGGTCGTCTCCTACTTCGACACCGAGGCGAACGTCGAGACGGTCGAGCGACTGGTGGCGGCGGGCGTCGACCCGAAGCGCCGGGAGCGAGGGTCGGAACTCGACGGGCTGACCGTCGTCTTCACGGGCAGCGTTCCGGGCTACACCCGGTCGGAGCTGGCGGACCGCCTCGAGAGTCACGGGGCGAACGTCACCTCGTCGGTCAGCGGCGCGACGGACTACCTCGTCGTCGGCGAGAACCCCGGCCGGCGAAAGCGCGAGCGGGCCGCCGAGGAGGGCGTCGCGACGCTCGATCCCGACGAGTTCGAGGAGCGGATCCTGTCGCGGCTGTAGTTCCATCACCGATTTACGCGCCGCCCGCCAACTGCTCGCCCATGCACGACAGCATCCTCGACGCCATCGGATCGCCGCTGGTCCGGATCGACTCCCCGCCGGGAACCACCGTCGCGGCGAAAATCGAGTCGAAGAACCCGGGCGGCTCCGCGAAGGACCGCCCGGCGAAGGCGATGATCGAGGCGGCCGAGGAGGCCGGCGAACTCGAACCGGGCGACGCCATCGTCGAGCCGACCAGTGGCAACACGGGCATCGGTCTAGCCGTCGTCGGCGCCGCGAAGGGGTACGACGTGCGGGTCGTGATGCCGGCCTCGAAGTCACCGGAGCGGCGACGGATCATGGAGGCCTACGGCGCCGAGGTGGAACTCGTCGACGGCGAGATGACCGAGGCGAAAGCGCGTGCGGACGAACTGGAGGCCGAGGGGATGGTCCAGATGCGACAGTTCGAGAACCCCGCGAATCCCGAGGCCCACTACCGGACGACGGGACCCGAGATTCTGGATCAGGTCGGCGACCGGGACGTGGACGCGCTGGTCTGTGGCGTCGGCACCGGCGGCACCATCTCGGGGACGGGCCGGCGGCTGAAGGAGGCCTTCCCCGGGATGGAGGTGGTCGGCGTCCAGCCCGACACCAACCAGTTTCTCACCGGGAACCCCGGCGCGGACGACTTCCAGGGGATGGGTCCGGGATTCGTCGCCGACACCGTCGACGTCGACCTGCTCGACGACGTTGAGGACGTCTCCCTCGACGCCGCGGAGACGGAGTGTCGACGCCTCGCCCGCGAGGAGGGGATTCTGGTCGGGCAGTCGAGCGGGGCGTCGAGCCTCGGTGCCAAGCGGGTCGCCGAGCGACTGGCGGCGGGCGGGACGGAGCCGCTCGTCGTGACGGTGTTCTGGGACAGCGGCGAGCGATACATGTCGACCGGCCTGTTCGACTAGCCGCCGAACTGTCCCTCGGTGACGCGGACGACGAGCGTCTCGTCGACGGGACGGAGGTCGTACTCCGGGACCGCGCCCTCGACGCGGGTGGCGTACATCGGCTCGACGAGTTCGTCGCCGTCGAGGCCGTACACCCGGAGATACCGGTCGGTCTCCTCGGGAGCCACGTCGCCGTCGCGGACGCGCTCGGCCAGGTCACGGGAGAGCCACTCGTCGGTCGAGATGCTCGGCTCGCGAACCATCGCGTGGTCGGCAAAGCGGACGAGATACCAGTTCAGGTCGTTCAACAGCGACACCGCGGCACCGAGGCTGACGGTGTCGACCGCGACGGCGTTCGCAAAAGGTTCGTGGAGGTCGTAGGTGGCGAGGGCCGCACGCGCCGTCTCCCGGGAGAGGAGTTCGTATCTGAGGTCGACGTCGGCGGCACCGACCAGACACACCTGCGTCACGACAGACGAATCGGCGGCTGGACCTAAAGCGGTTGCGCCGCGACGGTCCGCAACTCGTCGACGGTGGCCGCGGCTCGATCCAGTAGGTCGTCAGGTTCCGCGGCCTCGACGGTGGCGAGCGTGGCGCGCGTCTCGGGGAAGGGCGGATCGAGGCGCTCGCAGCCGACGGGGATCGAGGAGTCCTCGTGGGTGCCGATTTCGCGCGCCCGGTCGAGGATGTCGGCCTTGTCCCACGCGAGGAGAGGGCGGTGGACCGGGAGCCCGACCGCTGCGTCGGTGACGGCGAGGTTGGCGGCGGTCTGACTCGACTTTTGGCCCAGCGCCTCGCCGGTGACGACGCCGACGGCTCCCTCGCGGTCGGCGACGGTACCGGCGATCCGCAGGAGCGCGCGGCGCCACGAGAGCATCCGGGTGTCCCCGACCTCGTCGACGAGCGTCGCCGCCAGATCGCCGCCGGGGACGATCCGGAGCCGACAGTCGAAGTTCGGTGCGTACCGAGCGAGCCGACGGACGGTCGCGGCCGCGCGCGCCTCGTGATCGGGACCGCCGTAGGCGCCCAGCGAGACGTAGACGGGGATCACCGGCGATCCGCGGCGCATCGCCTCGTAGGCGGCGACGGGCGAGTCGTGGCCGCCGCTGACGAGAGCGACCAGCGGGTCCTGGCTGCCGAGTGGGAGGCCACCGGGGCCCTCGTGGGCCGTCGCCGCGACGTACGCGTCGTCGTCCCGGACCTCGACGTGGTAGGTGCGATCCGGATCGTCGAGGTCGACCGCCGCGCCGGTGGCGTCGCCGACGGCCCGCCCGCCGACACGTTCGATATCCCGGCTGGAGAAGTCGTGTTCGGCGGCGTCGCCGGCGCGACGAGCCCGGACGGCGTAAGTGCCGTCCGGCGGTTCGTCGCGGGCGACCGCGGCGAGCGTCCCGGCGAGGACGTCGAGGTCGGCCGGACAGTGCACCGACGGCCGCGCGCTGACGACACCCGCGGCGTCGGCGGCGACGCGGGCGGCGCGGCCGGCGGCGGCGGTGCGAACGACGACCCGTGCCCACGCCGCGTCGACCGTCGCGTCGACGCCCCGGGCGTCGAGGAGAGCGGCGACGTTGTCCCGGAGGCGACGGGTCATCTTGCCGCGAACCTCGGGGCTCTTGGTGCCGAGGTCGCCGAAGCTGACGAGGACGGTGTCGGGCCGGGGATCGAAAGCATCGGTGTCGTCGTCCACGCTCACGGACCTCTAGGCCGACGGGGTACTAGACTGGTTCGGTCCGAACGCGAGGTGGACGGGATCAGAACGTCCGGAGGTCGCCCTCGATCACGTCGCGGGTCACGTCGGTGACGGCGGCGAGTTCGCGGTCGACGATGGCCTCGATGTCGGCCTCGATGTCGGCGAGGTCGACGCCGTCGTCGGTGACGACGAAGGCGTCGGCGACGTGTGGTCGATCGATCGGGCGGCCGATCTGGGAGAGCAGGCGCACCCGGAAATCGCGGATGCCGGTGACCTCGTCGACGACCGTCTCCGCGATGCGCGTGCTAAGGAGGTTGTAGATCTTTCCGATGTGGTTGACTGGGTTCTTGCCGCTGGTGGCCTCCATGCTCATCGGGCGATTTGGCGTGATGAGGCCGTTCGAGCGGTTGCCACGGCCGACGGAGCCGTCGTCGCCCTGTTCGGCGCTGGTGCCTGTCGTCGTCAGGTAGATGGCGCCCTCGTCGTAGTCGTCGGCGGTGTTGACCTCAACGGCGACGGTGCGGTCGGTGTAAGAGTCGGCGAGGTCGGTGACGGCCTCGCGGACGTCCGCCACCGCGTCGCGGTAGGCGGCCATACCGTCGAGATAGCGGTCGATCATGGCCGCAGCGACGGTGAGATCGATGTGGTCGCCCTCGCGTTTGCCCATGATCTTCACGTCGGGACCGAGTTCGGGATGGTCGGCGGCGTAGGGGCCGTTGAGAAACTCCTCGGCTTCGAGGACGATCCGCTCGGTCTCGGTGAGAGGGGCGTGGCCGACCCCGAAACTCGTGTCGTTGGCCATCGGGACGGCAGCGCCGTCCTCGCCGAAGACCGTCTGGAGGTCGCCACTGCCCTCGCCGAGACGGACGTCGACGACCACGTCGGTGCCGAACTCCAGTTCGGGGACGGTTTCGGCGAGGTAGTCGCGAGCGGCCGCGAGTGCGACCGAGTCGACGGGGAGGGTGTACTCGGTGCCGTCGTCGGCCACGTACTGCTTGGTCGCGCGGCCGACGAGGAGTATGTAGATCGGTTCGACGACCTCGCCGCCCCCGAACGCCGGAGCGGCGTTGCCGGCGGCCAACTGCGTCTCGTCCGTGTTGTAGTGGAGCACTTCACCGACGCGGTCCAGATAGAGGTTCGAGAGCGCGCGGGAGACGCTCTCGGCGATGCCGTCACAGAGGGAGTCGGGGTGGCCGATCCCCTTCCGCTCGACGATCTCCACCTCCTGGTCCTCGACCGCGCGCCGGTCGACGGACTCGATGCGAATGTTCCGATCGCTCATCGGCGGACGTTCTCGCCGCCGGGTGCTATAACTTGCGGAAACCTTTCGCCGCCGTAGTATTACTACTAAGAATCAAGCAGGAGACCGAGATACGACGTGCGGAGTTGGTCGGCGGGGTCGAGATCGAGATCGCGGAGGCGGTCGGCGGCGCCCTCGCGCACCGTCTCGACCTCCCGTTCGGGCGCCTCGCGTTCGACTTCGACGAACTCGTCGAGTTCGGCGACGGTGTCCAGTGTGACGGTGTAGCCGTCGAGGCGGTACCGCTCGCGCTCTTTCTCGACCACGGCGGCGGCGGAGAAGCCGAGGGCTTCGAGGATGTCGTCGAATCGGTCGCCGTCCTCGATCCCCGTCTCGACCTCTCGCCGGGTCTTCGAGTCCTCCTCGATCAGCGGCCCCTTGTAGGTTACCCACGTCGACGCCTCGCCGTCACGCGTCTCCCGGCGGATGCGGAGCGCCTCGTCGGTCTCGGCGAAATCGCGGTGTGGAGCGTCGTAGTAGGTGTCGATCTGTGTGACGACTCCGGCGCTCTCGGCACCGAGTTCGTCGAGACGGTCCCGGACCGTGTCGTGGCTCGCTCGAACCTTCAGTTCGACTTCGTACATGCGCTCGTCGTCGGGGTCGGCCGGCAAAAGCCCCCCGGAGACGGAAACGTGATTCTTAAGGGTCGCACGGGAGTTGTGGACTGTATGAGTGACGAACAGGCCGAATCGGCCGACGAGCCGGTTGACGCCGACACGGCCGATGACCCCGACGCGGAGCCCGAAACCGAGACCGAAACCGAAACCGAGGAGGTGGCCGGCCTGCAGGAAGACGACTTCGTCCGTCTCGACTACACCGTCCGGACGGCAGACGACGGGACGGTCGTCGACACGACCGACGAGGCGGTGGCCGAAGAGGCCGGAATCGACGAGGAAGGCCACGAGTTCGGCCCCCGGACTGTCGTCATCGGCGCCGGACACGTCTTCGAGGCCGTCAACGACGACCTAATCGGGAGGGAAGTCGGCGACGGGAACACCGTTCACATCGACGCCGTCGACGCCTTCGGCGAGTTCGATCCCGACGAGGTGCGCACGGTCAGCGCCGAGAAGATCGACGAGGACGACCGATACCCCGGCGCCCACGTCAACGTCGACGGCCAACAGGGCCACATCGAGACGATCATCGGCGGGCGCGCCCGCGTCGACTTCAACCACCCCCTCGCCGGCGAGGACCTCGAGTACGAGTACGAGGTCGTCGAGGTCGTCGACGACCGCGAGACGCAGGCGCAGGGACTCCTCGGGATGCATCTCGAACACGAACCCGAGGTGTGGATCCAGACCGACGAGGTCGAGGAGGAAGTACAGGTCGAGGTGGAGAGCGACGACGAAGACAACGACGGCGAACCGGCGTACGAAACCGAACTCCAGACCGTCGAGAAGGAGACGCTGTACATCGAGGCCACGCCCCCGATGACGATGAACCAGCAGTGGCTCTTCCAGAAACAGCAGATCGCCCAGCAGATCATGGATCGACTCGATCTCGACCGAGTCATCGTCCAGGAGACCATCGACGGCATGGGCGGCATGATGGGTGGCATGGGCGGCATGATGGGTGGCATGGGCGGCGCCGGCGGCGCGGACGTCGAGGAGGCCCTCGAAGACGTCGACGTCGACGCCGACGAGATCGTCGACGAACTCGAAGAGGACCTCGAGTAAACCGGGATCCGCCGACTTCTTGTACCGCCCGCGCCTCCGCGGGACCATGGATCTGCCAGCGGACGTGGTCGCCGACCTCCAAGTTGCGGCCGTCGCGGCGGGCTGTACCGTCGCCCTGTCGCTCGCGCTGCGGTACGGCCTCGACGTGTCGGTCGGCCCACTCGTTCGGCTCTCGCCGATCGCCGTCTACTTCGGCTACCTCTTTCTCGGCAAGGGGTCGACGGGGAGCGCGTTCGAGAATCCGCGGCTCTGGATGCTCCTGACGGTCGCCGTGACGGTCGGGACCGGCGCGTACGCGGTCGTCTAAGCGATGTCGCGGCTGGTGTCGATCGTGACGCCGTCGGTGAGTTTGAGTTTGATCGTCTCCTCCAGGGCGCTCCCGCCGCGGAACTTCGGTACGGCCAGCCGATTGACGATCTGTGAGCCGCTCACGTCGGTCTGGAGGTCGAACACCACGTCGGCCATATGTTCGGTGAGCCCCCGGTTCGTGGGCGGGTCGTCGTGCATCGCGTGCAACACGGCTATCGATCCGGTGTTGACCATGTGCGTCTGGAGTTCGTTGAGGAAGGCCCGATATCGGGTGGAGTCGGCCTCTTCGAGCGGATCGACGACGTCGACGAGGAGGTTCGAACTCTCCGGAAGTTCCCGCACGAGGCGGGTGGCGTTGTCTATCGGGGGGTAGTCGCCCGCGTCGCGGATCGTCAACTGGCCGACGCGTCCCTGATAGCGCTCGACGGCGTCGCGGACTGCCTGCTCCGAGCGGACGGTCGTCACGTACAGCGTTCCCCGAGCCCCCGCAATCTCGTACAGCAGCGACTCCGACTGGCTGGCCGGATCGGCGCTCAAAAGCAGGATGCTCCCCGGCGGGATCCCGCCGTCGAGTTGCCTGTCGAGGACGGAGATACCCGTCGGCAGACGGTCCGCCATACCGTACCCATTGGTGACGCCTCATAATATGTCTTCTCCCAGACTGGCCGCGAGGCGGCGGTACGCGGTCCGAACTCCCTCGTCGTCGAGGATCGGTGGTTCGACGGCCGGAACCGACGCCACGATCGGACAGCCGAGCAGGTCGACGACCGCCTCCGGCGCCGACCGGGTGCGTGTCAACACCACGCCGAGGGGTGGCGCATCGAGCGTGCGGGCCATCGCAGCCGTCTTCGCGGCGTCGCGAAGCGCCGGCGCACAGAGCGTGGTGACGAGCAGCGTCGCGTCCGCGGCACGGAGCGGCACGGCGGTGTCCGGGCCGGCACCCGCGGGACAGTCGACGACCGCGGACCGACCGCTTCGGGCCAGTCGGTCGAGCGCCCGGTCGAGACCGTCGGTGTCGTCGATGCGGGGCGCGGGGAGGACCGCAACGTCCGACTCGTCGGGGTGGGACTGTCCGATCCTCTCGGGGTCGCGGCCGTCGAGTGACGCGAGTGTCGGTTCGCGGTCGACACCCGCGAGGGCGTGCAGATCCGGCATGTCGGGGTCGGCGTCGGCCGCGACCACCGGTGTGTCCACCGCAGTCGAGAGACCGAGCGCCGTCGTCGTCTTTCCCACTCCGCCCTTGCCGCCGGCGATGGCGAGCATGGGGTGGGGTGGACACACTTTCGGATATGAATCCCCGGATCGAGATTGGTTCGGGGCCCCTACCAACCCGGGGCAATTAATATAATTATTTATTGTTATATTATCTAATTACAGTAATCTGTGATTAGCTATTTCGGTGGCACGGGGAGATGCAGAAGTCTCACGTGGCGTCCCGGATCGGCGGTTCGACCCCGCCGAGGGGACCTCCCCCGCAAGGGGGATGAACGCCATGCCAGACGAGTTCGAACTGTCGCGGCGGAAGGCGCTCGCGGCGCTGGGGACCGTTGGCGTCGCGTCGGCGGGTGCGGGGCTGGGGACGAGTGCCTTCTTTAGCGATCAGGAGACGTTCCAGAACAACCAGTTGACGGCCGGGACGCTCGATATGAAGGTGAGTTGGGAAGAACAATACAGCGACTGGAGCGAGGACGAGGCGGAACACGCGCACATGGAGGATGGGGAGCTAGTGGTCGACGACCGGCAGGGATTCATGGAGGCGACGCTGCAGGAGCAGTTCCCCGATAAGCGAACGCGGAGGCGACTCGACGAAGGGACGGCCGATCCGTGTGAGGTGCTAGCGGACGTGCCCGACGACCTAGAGAAGCCCGTGATCGAACTCGAAGACGTGAAGCCCGGCGATTTCGGCGAGGTGACGTTCGACTTCGCGCTGTGTGACAATCCGGGGTACGTGTGGCTGAACGGGAGACTCCGCAACGAGGCCGAGAACGGTCTGACCGAGCCCGAAGCTGACGACCCAGACGAGGAAACCGGTCCCGAGTTAGCTGATCTCATAGAAGTCGAACTGGAGTACAATCCAAGCTGTGCAGGGACGTTTCTGCTCACTCCCGAATGCGTGACCCCGGACTCGAAGGAGCAGCAACAGACGAAGGAGATGTGTCAGTTGAAAATTGTTGGGAACATTCCTCCGACCTGCCAAGGGCTATTCGACACTCGGTTCAGCAGGACGTTTTGGGTCGACTGTACCAATCAGGGAAACTGCTCGGTGTCGTTTCCCGACGGCGTCGGAGATACCAAGGAAATCTTTCTGAAACACCCTGACGAAGCGGCGCTCTGTCGCGTGACGGTCGAACTTCTCCAGGATTGCACACAGCACACGACCGATAACATTTGGGAGGTTGAGGACAACTGGTCGAAGTTGATGTCGGGATCGCTCAGAGAGGCATTGGAGGTGCTCTCACAGGGTAACGGTATTCCACTCGACGGCAATCCAGCTACGCCGTTTGTCGAAATCGATGGAGATGCGCCTGCAGACGGTGGAGTGCCGACCCGTGAATGTTTCACTGCGATCCCCGATCGCCACTGCATCGACTTCAAGTGGGAACTCCCGGTCGACCACGGCAACGAGGTCCAGAGCGACTCCGTGAGCTTCGACCTCGGATTCTACACCGAGCAGTGCCGACACAACGATGGCAGCGGAATGAACGACGAACGGATCGGTAACGACGACGACGTCGCCGTCTGAAGAGCCGCCCGAGCGGGGTCGGTCCCCCGTTTCCTATCCTCAGTCCTGACAGCAGCCGCCCGCTTCCCCGCCGAAGTCGACGGCCAGCGGCTCGGAAATCGCGCGGTTGATGTCCTCTAACTGGCTCTGGAGCGCCTCCTGGGCGTTCAGATACTCCTCCATCACGGGCATCGAGTGAAGCTCGTTTTGCGCGCGCTGGAGTTTCCCGACGTGGTCCTGTGTCGCCTCGCCGACCTCCTGGGCGGCGACGAACTCGTCGCGGAGGCGTTCGACCTCCGAGATCTTCTCCTGGGCCTCGTCGTCTGCCTGCACGGCTTCCCGTGCCTCCTCGAACCGCTCGTAGGCCGGCGTATCCGCGATGGCTTCGCCGAGTTCCCGACCCAGATCCTCCAGTTGCGGTACCTGCATGCTCATGGTCACGCTTGCAGCCGCGGGCGCTTCAATTTGCCGTCTCGTGACCGGGATTTATCAGTACCAGCGCCGTTGCCCTGCGGTATGGAAACCGACGTACGGATCGGGGTCGACGTCGGCGGCACGTTCACCGACGTGGTCGTCGCCGACGAATCCGACCTCACGATGCTGAAAGTACCCTCGACGCCCGACGCGCCGGATCGGGGCGTCCTCGACGGGGTAGCGGTGGCGACCGAACGCGCCGACTTCGCGCCACCGGCGGTGAGTTTCTTCGGCCACGGGACGACCGTCGCCACGAACGCTCTGCTCGAACGCGAGTGGGCCGAGACGGCGCTCGTAACGACCGAGGGTTTTCGCGATGCGGTCGAGATTGGCCGCCAGACCAGGCCGGACCTCTATGACTTGCAGGCGCAGCAACCCGCACCGATCGTCGAGCGCGACCGTCGGTACGGGGTCCCCGAACGCCTCGATCGACGGGGTGACGTCGTCGAACCGCTCGACGAGGACGCCGCCCGCGCCGTCGCCGACGCCGTCGCCGACACGGACGTCGAGAGCGTCGCCGTCGCCTTCCTCTTTGCCTTCGAGGACGACACTCACGAGCGCCGGATGCGCGAGATCCTTCGGGAGGCGGGCGTCGAGTGCGAGATGTCGCTGTCGAGCGAGGTGCTCCCCGAGATCCGGGAGTACGAGCGCACGCTCGCGACGGCGATCAACGCCGCGCTCAAGCCGGTGATGAACCGGTATCTGGGACGACTGGAAGAGGGCGTCTCCGAGGCCGGCGTACCCGCGGCGGTGAAAGTGATGCAGTCCAACGGCGGCGTGGCGGCGGCGGCGGCCACGCGCGACCGGCCGGTGAACACGCTGCTATCAGGGCCGGCAGCGGGCGTCCGCGGCGCGGCCCACGTCGCCGGCGAGAGCGGCGTCGACGACGTACTCACGATGGACATGGGCGGCACGTCATGTGACGTCTCGCTGGTGCGGGACGGCGACCCCGTCGTCACGACGGAGGGGCAGGTCGGCGACTACCCGGTGACCGTCCCGATGGTCGACGTCCACACCATCGGCGCGGGCGGCGGATCGATCGCGTGGGTCGACGAGGGAGAGAGCCTTCGGGTCGGCCCCCGATCGGCCGGTGCCGATCCCGGCCCGATCTGCTACGGTCGCGGGGGGACGGAGCCGACCGTAACCGACGCCCACCTGTTGCTCGGACGGATCGACCCCGGAGCGTTCTTCGAGGGGAGCGCGGACGAGGCGACGGTCCGCGAGGCGGTCCGCGAGCGGGTGGCAGCGCCCCTCGGCCTGCGCGTCGAGGAGGCGGCACGGGGCATCGTCGACGTCGCCAACGCGAACATGGAGCGGGCCCTGCGCGTGGTGTCGGTGGAGCGAGGCCACGATCCCCGGGACTTCTCGCTCGTGGCCTACGGCGGCGCCGGGCCGCTCCACGCCGCGGAACTGGCCGCAGAACTCGACGTCCCGCGGGTGATCGTCCCCCGATCCGCCGGCGTGCTCTCCGCGCTCGGCCTCCTCATCAGCGACGCGGTGTACGAGGAGGGCGTCTCGGCGGTCCGTCCCTGGGCCGAGGTCGACCCCGCCGACCTGACCGAGCGGTTCGAGGCGATGGAACGGGCGGGGCGGGAGCGGCTGACGTCGGAGGGGTACGGTCCCGACCGACGGCGGTTCGAACGTGCTGTCGACCTGCGGTACCGTGGCCAGTCGTTCGACCTCCGGGTGCCGATGCCCGGGGGAACCCTCGACGCCGACGCGCTGGCGGCCGCCGCCGCCCGCTTCCACGAGCGTCACGAACGGCGGTACGGACACGCCTCACCGGACGAACCGGTCGAACTCGTGACGATACGCCTGCGTTCCCGTGGCGTCGTCGACCCGCCCGCGCTGTCGGTGGCGGAGAGTGGGACGGCCGACGCCGACGCCACGCCACGGACGACGCGTGCGGTAACGTTCGGCGGCGAGACGGGCGAGACGCCGGTGTACGACCGCGAGACGCTGGCTCCGGACGCCGACCTCGGCGGTCCCGCGGTGATCGAAGGCGTCGAGAGCACGGCCGTCGTCCCGCCGGGGGCGGACGCACGTATCGACGACGTGGGTAACGTGGTGATCGAGCCGTGACGGGGGCGGACACCGACGCGAGTGTCGATCCGGTCACTCTCGAAGTCCTGCGCAACGCCTGTGTCGCCGTCGCGGAGGAGATGAACGCGACGCTCGTGCGGACCAGCTACTCACCCAACATCAAGGATCGTCGCGACTGCTCGTGTGCGCTGTTCGACGTGGTGGGCGCGGACGAAAACGCCGCCGCCGAGATGGTCAGCCAGGCGGAGAACATCCCGGTCCACTTGGGGGCGATGCCGTACTCCGTCGCCGCGGCCATCGAGGCGTTCCCGCCCGACGAACTGGCCGACGGTGACGCCATTCTGCTGAACGATCCGTTCCACGGCGGTGCGCACCTCCCGGATATGACGCTCGTGACGCCGGTGTTCGTCGAGGGCGACCTGGTCGCCGTCGCGGCCAACCGTGCCCACCACGCCGACGTGGGCGGGGGACGGGCAGGGAGCGTCGCCGCGGACTCGACCGAAATCTACCAGGAGGGGCTGCGCGTCCCGCCGGTGAAGCTGTACGAGGGCGGCGACCCCGTCGAGGCCGTCTTCGACCTCCTCCTGACGAACGTCCGGACGCCCGACGAGCGTCGTGGCGACGTCCGTGCCCAGCGGGCGGCCAACCGGACGGCGGTCGAGCGGGTTCGGGATCTGGCCGAGCGACACAGCCTCGACACGCTCCGTGCGGCGACGACGGAGATCAAAGCCTACGCCGAGCGGCGGATGCGAGCCGAAATCGAGGCGCTGCCCGACGGGACCGTCAGCTTCGAGGACCGCCTCGACGACGACGGGCAGGGGACCGAGGACGTCCGGATCGAGGTTGCGGTGACGGTCGACGGCGACGAACTGGTCGTCGACTTCGCGGGGACGAGCGAGCAGGTTCCGGGCGCGATCAACGCCCCACTCGCGGTGACCGCCTCGGCGACGTACTACGCGGTGCGCTGTGTGACCGATCCGGACGTGCCGCCGAACGCGGGAACGTACCGTCCGATCGAGATCAGGGCACCGGCGGGGACGGTCGTCAACGCGACGCCGCCCGCGGCCGTCGTCGGCGGCAACCTCGAAGTCTCCCAGCGGGCGACCGACGCCCTGCTCGGCGCCTTCGGCGAGGAGGCCCCCGAGCGGTCGGTCGCCGCCGCACAGGGGACGATGAACAGCGTCACCTTCGGCGGGACGAACGGGGAGGGAGAGCCCTTCGCCTTCTACGAGACGATCGGCGGCGGCTACGGCGGCCGCACGGGAGGCGACGGGATGGACGGCGTCCACGCACACATGAGCAACACGCTCAACACGCCGGCGGAGGTGCTGGAGACGGCCTATCCCGTCCGTGTCCGGCGCTACGAGTACCGCCCCGACACCGGTGGGGCAGGCGAGTTCCGGGGCGGTCTCGGCCTCCGTCGCGACGTCGAGGTGCTCGCCGACGGCGTGGCGTTCAGCCTCCTGGCGGATCGGCGTCGCTACCCGCCGTACGGTCTCGCGGGCGGCGAAGCCGGCGCGCCCGGCGAGGACTACCTGACACGGGCGGGCGGCGACGCCGAGCGGATCGCCGGGAAGTCGACACACGACCTCGACGCGGGCGACGTGGTGAGCGTCCGGACGCCCGGCGGCGGTGGGTTCGGCGACCCGTCCGACCGCGACCCGGCGGCCGTCGCTCGGGACCTGCGTCTGGGCAAGGTGTCGGCGGCGACGGTCCGGCGGGTGTACGGGGTGGAGCCGTCCGAGCTACCGTAGACGTCCGGCTCCGGCCACACACCGGAGAGGGCTAGTACGGGAACGACGTCCACTCGGGATCGATCCCCGACAGGCCTCGCACCCGGAGTTCGCGGACGCCGTCACGTTCGCGTATCTCGATTGCCGCGTCGAAGATGGAGGTGACGACGTTGACGAATCGCTCCTCGTGGGTTGTGGGATCGATGCTGTAGACGCCGAGGTAGCCTGCGGCACTCGCCCGCCGGGAGAGGACGTGCAGAAAGGAGAACGCGCGCTCGGCGTCGACGTACTGGAGGAGCGTCGAGATGGAGACGAATCCGAGACGGAGCCGATCCGGCGTCCCCATTCCGTCGATCGTCTCGGTGAATTCGACGCCCATCCCCGTGAGGTCCGCCGGGGAGGCGACGCGATGGACGGCGGGGTCGTCGTCCCCCGGGGCGCCGGTCGCGTCGACGACGCGGAACGATGCCGGGTCGAACCGGACGTTCCGGTCCTCGAACTGCGCCCGGATCCGGGCCGCGGGATCGTCGGTCGTCATCACGACGACCGGATCGACGTCGTCGATCCCCGGAGCGAGGATATCGAACACCAACCGACGCTTACCCGACATCGGCGGCCCGGACACCAGCACGTTCATCCCCGGATCGATACCGTCGATATCGACTGGCAGCGCGTCCGCGAGCAGGTACCGGTCCGATCTGGCGTCACCTTCGGGCATCGGCGCCCCCCAGTGGTGTCGCGACGAACCGCGAGTCGTCGACCAAGTGGTCGGCGTCGACGTCCTCGTCGAATTGGTCGAGGGCCATCCCACCGTCGGACGCCTCGCGGATCGCGTGCGTCCCTTCGAGCCAGCGGCGATACGTGTGAACCACGTCCCAGTCGCCCTCGACGACGAGTACGGCCCCCCCCTCACTCGCGGTCATTGTACACCCTACGTCTAGCCCCGGGTCCACGACAATTAAACCCACCTGTCACACGTTCGAGTGTCACAGGGTCGGTCGCCGAGGACGGGCGCTTACGCGAACGATCGGTGGGGCTCGCCGGCGTCGGGGGGCGGTTCAGCCGAGTTCCTCGCGGACGAGGTCCGACGCCCGGCCGATCGCCCCGATCGAGGAGAGGTGACCAGCGCCGACCGTGGCCTTCATCGTCCGTGCCGTCGCCCCGGTGAACACCTTCGGCCCGACCGTGGCGACGGCGTCGTCGCCGACGGACGCGATCCACCCCGGTGCGTCGAACCGGAAGGGGTCGAGCGCCGGTCGGAACGTGTCGGCGTCGGCCGTCAGTTCCCACCGAACGAGCCGGTCGAGATTCGTCGCGACGGTCCGGGCCTCCCGAATGGCGGCCGCGGCGCTCGCGGGGACGGCCTCGCCGTCGGCGTCGACCACCCGTGCCGCGTCGCCGACGGCGAACGTGCGGTCGTCGAGGCGCAGGTCGCCGCGAACGACCGGGCGTTCGCCACCGAGCGCCGCCGGCCCGCGGATGCCGCCGGTCCACACGAACGCGTCGTACGGGACGGTCCGGTCGTCGAGTTCGACCGCGTCGGCCGTCGCGCCGGTGACGCGCGCGTTCGTGTCGACCGCGACACCGGCGGATTCGAGGGCGTCGCGGACGGCCGTCCGGAACGCTTCGGGAAAGGCGGGCGCGACGGAGTCGAGGCGTTCGAGGACGGTCACGTCTACGTCGGCGCCGCGTTCGTCCGCGAGCGCCGCGAGTTCGCCGGCCACCTGGACCCCGGAGAGTCCGGCCCCGCCGACGACCACGTGGCCGTCGACCGCACAGGCGTCGAGGACGGCATCGCGGATGCGGTGGGCGTGTTCGAGGCGCTTCAGCGGGAGGCCGTGTTCGTCGACGCCGGGGAGGTCGTAGAAGGCGGTCTCGGCGCCGAGACAGACGGCCGCGTAGTCGTAGTCGAGGGGCTCGCCACTCGCGGCGAGGTGGACGCGGCGGGCGTCGCGGTCGAGGCCCTCGATGCGGGCGGTCCGGACCGTCGCGCGGTCCAGGGCGTCGCCGAGGGGGACGGTGATGGCGTCCGCGACCGCCGGGCGGCGGATCACCCGGTGGAGTTCGTGCTGGACGAGGTGCGTGTTCGACTCGTCGACGACGACGAGGTCGGCCGCCTCGGGGAGTCGGGATTCGAGGCGGCGAGCGAGCGTGAGACCGGCGTACCCGGCACCGAGAACGACGACGCGCATATCGGGGGGTTGGACCGGAGCGCAAAGAAGAGCGGGGTCCGGTGCCGACAGCTATACGTGCCCGCCCCGTCACCGCCGAACGGAACGAATGGACCTCGAGGGGTTCGTCTGCTGGACGGCACACGCGGTCGACGATCCGGCGGAGCTTCGGCGCGTCCTCGACGCTCAACTCCCCGAGAGCGGGAGTTGCGCCGTCGCGGACGCACAGTGTGCGGGACTGCTGGAGGGGACGACGCTCCGGCCGGCGGGACTCGCCGCGGCCCACGCGTTCGCCGAGCGGAGCGACCTGCCGATGTCGGGGCCGACCGACGCTATCGCGGATTTCGGCGCCATCCTCCGCGCTCTCGACGGTGCCGAGCGGCGGGGCGAGCGTCTCGGTACCGACGTCGTCCCGGAGGGGTTCGAGACGGTCCCCCCAGCCGTGGACCGATACGATCGGAGCTACCACACGATAAACGTCGCGCGGGAGTATCCCACCGGTGCGGCGGTGGAGCTGAACTACCGATCACGCGATCCGAGTCTCCCCGGCGAGCGCCGGGCCAACCGATCGAGCGCGATTCTGTGGCTCCGGACCGACGGCGCGACCCGGCACGAACACCGCCGGGAGTGGACCGAACGTTAGAACAGCGCGTCGGACTCGGGGCGCACTGCGGCCGGGCCGCCGACCTCCCAGACGTCGGTCTCGACGCCGCAGTCGGCGACGGCGGACTCGACGCGGTCGACGTGTTCGGCGGTCGTGTTGACGTAGACGCTCGCGCCGGTGTCGGTCGAGAAGTAGACCGGCACGTCCTCCGTGCGGAGCGCGCGGACGGCGTTGAAGACGGCGATGGTCCGTGGCTGCCAGTACACCCATCCCGCGGGACCGGTCATCGTCGTCGCCGCGAGGGAGAGCGAGTCGTGTTCCGCGAGTTCGAACGCGCGGTCGAACTCGCCCGCCCGGAGCGCGTCGCGCATCTCGACGATCTGTCCGTGGACGTGGGCCATCCGCGCCTGAAACATGTGGCTCTCGGCCGCCTCCTCGTGGGCCTGTTCGGTCTCCTTGTAGGAGGGGACGAGGGCGGCGACGATCCGCAGGTCGTCCTCGAGGTCGGTCTCGATGCGCTCGGAGCGACAGTCGTGGTCGTTGAGCCCGGTCCGGAGGTGAGAGAAGGCGCCGGTGACGGCGCGGGCCGCCGACGAGGAGCCGCGGCGGGCGATGGTCGATATCTCCGGCCGGGTGAGGTCGAGCCCCGCCGCCTCGGACAGCGCCATCGCCGCGGCGGCAAAACCCGACGAGGAGGAGCCGAAGCCGACGTTCGACTGGAAGGAGTTCTCGCTCTCCAGACGGACGGAGGCGTCGATCCCTGCGAGCTCGCGGACGTGGTCGACGACTGCGTCGATGCGCTCGGCGCCGCGTCCCTCGACGCGCTCGCCGTCGACGACGTAGACGTCGTCGTCGGTCGCACCGAACTCGACGGTCGTGAGCGTGTGGCTCGGCGCCGTACAGACGCTGATGCTGTCGTGATACGGGAGTCGCAGTTCGGGGTCGCGCATCCCGTGGTACTTCACCAGCCCCTGGATCGGGTGGGCCGTCGCGGTCGCTTTCATGCTCGAACGGGCGTCGGACGAGCGGATAAACGTCCCGGAACGGGCGGGTGCAGGGAGACGGCTGGTGTAGCCGACCGGTGGTCGCATCCCGGTCGACGGGTAGCCGACAATATAAGCCGCCACGGACCGACCGATGGGTATGGCACGCGCCTCCCGGCGACAGTTCCTCGCAGGGGGAGCCAGCACGCTCGCGCTCGCACTCGCCGGCTGTTCGGCCGACGGGGACGGCGACCCGACGTCGCGACCGGTGGGGACGGCCACCGACGCGGACACGACGACCACGACTCGGACGCCAACTCCGACTCCGACGCCACGCGCCCCGGCCGAGGAGACGGTCGGATTCGAAGCGATGCTCGAACGGACGCCGACGCATCCGGAGATGGCCGACGACGCCTACGTCTGGGCGCGGTACGTCGACACCGCGGCCCTGCTGGCGGACGTCGGCGACGACCAGATAGGCGCACGGCTCCGTCGGGAGTGGCTGGGGGCGGGACCGCCGCAGTACGGCGAGTCGACGGCGTTCGAACTCGTCCACGTCCAGCCGGGGGCGCTCGCGAACGTGACGGTCGGCCGCGGCGCCTACGACGCCGACGCCGCAGTCGAGGGGATGGTCGACGACGGCTGGAGACGACTGGACGGCGGCACCGAGGCGTACAGCTTGCTCGCGTTCGACGGGTTCGCGGCGGCCGTCGGCGACCGGCGCTGGGTCGTCGTGAGCGAACCCGACACAGACCTGGTCGCGTCGCTCGCCGCCGCCGTCGCGGGCGACCCGCTCGCCGACCGCCTCGGGCGCGTCGATACGGCGGCGATGGATCGGGCGGCCGGAGAGGCGGGGAACTACCTCGTCGTCCAGCGGTCGGTCGCGAGCGACTACGCTGCGGGTATCGC
>Ga0207813_100035_pt1 | contig 128213 bp, 111 predicted proteins | sample A23E3SouthBayCA_2_FD_187730 | JGI IMG/M metagenome (GOLD analysis project Ga0207813, IMG submission 187730) | Aerobic enrichment media microbial communities from Eden Landing Ponds, California, USA - A23 E3 (4) (SPAdes) | ecosystem: Environmental > Aquatic > Marine > Unclassified | place...
CAACCCCTACGACGAACTCAAGCGAGTCGTCCGAAACAACGAGATGACTTCACGCGCTCAGGCCGTACCTGCCGTTGAGCCTTCGGGGTAAACACGTACTAACCACATATAAGATATTGGGCAGTCTTCCGAAAGAATTCTCGACCACGAACTGAGGAAGCACAGCGGAGAGTTGGATCCTATCTGAATCCGGTCCTGGACGCCAACCGACGAGTGGACACTCTTGATTCCTGCCTGACCTGCGACCTCAGAGGTATCGACGTCCCAGAGACACCGAGACCGCTGGCAGATCATCCGGAACAGTCGGGAATCCGCACGCGAGAGCCGCGAGAAGACAGGTACTGAACGTCAGGAGGGGGACAGCTGTGCCTGCCGAAAAAACGACTCGTTCAGAAAACTTTTACCGGAGAACGGGAAACGCCGCGTAGGTACTCGGAGGGGCGCTTCGGGTAGGGGTACGCGAACGCCACTCCGACCCTCTACAGCGGTATTTTATCGGAGGTGACGACCAGTGACGAGTCCGGTAGTGCGCAACGAGTGGGGTGAACGATCCCTGAACCGTGAGAGAAAGACGGCAGGACCGGCGGACTCCCCGCTCGACGCTACTCCGACTCCGGTTCGGGTTCCCGGTCGGCACCGTTCCCGGGCATATCACCAGCCATGTCGAGACTCTCGCCCTCCTTGATGGCCTGGGCCTCCTCCTCCATCGCCTCGATGTCGACGTCGGCCTCCTCGTCGATCTGGCCGAGGATCTCCTCGATGTTGTCCAGTCCGAGCAACTCACGGGTCTCGGCGTCGAAGTCGAGACTGTCGAGTTCGCCGTCGGCCTCGGCGCCGCGCATCTCCGAGACGTCGCTGCCCGAGAGGTGCTTGCCGTAGCGGCCGACGAGCGAGGAGAGTTCCTGGGGCAGGACGAACGTCGTCGACTCGCCCTGGCCGATCGATTCGAGGGTCTCCATCCCCTTGTCGATGATCGCTCGCTCGCCCATCGACTCGGCGGACTTCGCGCGCAACACCGTCGAGACGGCGTCACCCTGGGCTTCCAGGATCTGGCTCTGTTTCGACCCCTGGGCGCGGACGATGTCGGACTGTTTCGCACCCTGGGCCTGCTCGATGGCCGAACGGCGTTCACCCTGGGCTTCCAGGATCATCGCGCGGCGACGGCGCTCTGCGGAGGTCTGCTGTTCCATGGCGTTTTTGACGCCGGGGGCGGGCGTGACCTCGCGGACCTCGACGGACTCGACGCGGATCCCCCACTCGTCGGTCGGTTCGTCGAGTTCCTCGCGGATCCGCGCGTTGATCATCGACCGTCTCGAGAGCGTGTCGTCGAGTTCCATGTCACCCAGCACTGCGCGGAGGGTGGTCTGGGCGAGGTTCGAGACGGCGCGTTCGTACTCCTCGACTTCGAGGAACGCACGTCTGGCGTCCATGACGCGGATGTAGACGACCGCGTCGGCCGTTACGGGGGAGTTGTCCCGTGTGATGGCCTCCTGCTGGGGGACGTCGATGGTCTGGGTCCGCATGTCGAACGGGTAGGTCTTCGAGACGAACGGCGGGACGAAGTGGATCCCCGGTTCGAGGAGTCGGCGGTACTCGCCGAAGACCGTCAGCGCCTCTTTCTCGTAGGCCTGGACGATTTCGACCGCCGAGTAGACGGTCACTGCGGCGAGTGCGATCGCAACCAGGCCGACAACGGTCAGCGGGTTCACTGGCCCGATCACGTCGCCGACCGGGACGTCGAACAGGGTCACGAAGACCCCGACGAAGACGAGTACCGACAGGAGCGCCGCCACCCAGCCCGCGAGCCTGTTGGCGGATGTACTGCTCATATCCCTGTGAACGTGCCCCATACGGAAAAAGAGGCGCATGACTGGCCTCCGAGTTGCTGGATTCCACGGGCGGGCACAGTCGGGCCAGGACAGATCAGTCCGCGTCGGCGAGCGGTTCTTCGGGCCGCGGGCAGTCGTAGGTGTCACGCATCGTGTCGGCGAGTTGCCCGCCCTTCCGCAGGGTGACGGCGACGGCGGTGAAGGCGCCACCGGGGGCCCGGAGGACGAACACCTCGCGGGGGTCCTCACCCCGTGAATCGGCGACGCGGTCGAGCAGGGGTTCCAGCGGACGGGCACCCTCGCGGAACTCCTCGAAGCGGCCGCGGTCGCCGCTCTCGGCGAAGACGTAGACGACGCCGGTCACCTCGTTGTCGGTGTTCCTGAGTACCTGGGTGTTCATCGCCTCGCCCTCGCTGCGGGCGGCCTCCCAGGTCTCGCGGGCGGCCTCGAACATCGGATCGACGCGGTCGGCGAACGCGAAGAGCGTCGGCCGGACGACCGACACCGCCTCGACTGTCGGGCGCTGAGTCGACCAGTCCAGCGCCGCGTCGACGAGATAGCCCGGGCGAAGCGCCGCGACCCGGACGGCGGTTTCGCTGTCTTCGGCTGCGTCGGCACTCTCGTCTCCGGGTCCACCGGTCGAGACGACCGCGGGCTCGTACGTCTCCCTGTCCAGGAGACGGATCGTGTCGGGCTCCGGTCCCGGGAGGACGCGATACCGTCCGTGCTCGGCCATAGCCGCGCTACGAGCGGCGACAGAAAAACCGCTCCCATTCTCGACAGCCGATCTGAAGTCGTCGCACCGGGTGCCGGTCTCGAAGTCGTCACGAACGGGGCGACCGACGAGATCGACCGCTACCACCGGGGACTCATCCCCTTCCGGGTCGACGAACCCGAAGCCGGGATCATCAACGCTCGCTCCGAGTCGGCCGACGGGAAGCGCGTCTTCCAGCGCTCCTGGGAGTCACGGCCGTGTCTCGTTCTCTCGTCGGACTTCTACGAGCTGCGAGCGCCGAACAGCGGCCCCGAAACAGCCCTACCGCATCCACGGACCGGACGACGACCCCGCCGTGGTCGAACCGCTGGACCACGAACAGTCGGGCCTCGGCGAGTTCGGGACGGGGTGAACGGCACACCCCACCGAGCGGCGGCGAGGAAGTCGGTCACGCGGGCCGACTCACAGGGACGGTTCAGCGTGTCACAGAGACGTTCACTGAGCGGTAGCCACAATTCGGGCCAGAGTGAACTCACCCGCCGAGTGACTGTGTGCTGCGCTCGTCCCCCGAGTCGCCGTGATCCACGTTCCCGCCGGGTACGGGCGACTCGGCCCGCAATAGCCGACGTAGCGAGACCGTTTCCCCAACAATTAAGAGCGCGACCGCCGAATCGCCGGCCGTGAGACCTGCCGGCGCGACCACCGACGGGCGGTTCGCCTGGTGTCCCGACCGGGGCGTCGACAGCCGGCAGTCCCTTTTCCCGCGCTTCCGTAAACGGGCGGGCACGTGATTCGCGACGCCACGCCGCGTCACCGGTTCCGAACAGTCCGCACCGCGACCCGACCGACACCCCAGCGACCACCCCCACCGACATCGTCCAGACCACGACCATCACATCCATGACGACTGACCTATCGCTCGCCGGTACGTATCCGGCGATCGTCACGCCGTTCCACGAGGACGGGAGCATCGACTTCGAAGGAGTCCGCGAGGAGGTCCGCCGCCTCGAAGCCGCCGGCGTCGACGGCATCGTCGCCTGCGGGTCGACCGGCGAGAGTTCGACCCTCTCTCACGACGAACACATCGAGGTGATCGACGCCGTCGTCGACGAGGCCGACACGCCCGTCATCGGCGGCACCGGCTCCAACGCCACCCGCGAGGCGCTCTCGCTCTCGAAGCGCGCCGCCGACGCCGGCGTCGACGCGCTCTTGCTCGTCTCGTCGTACTACAACCTCCCCGAACCTGCGGGGATCGAACACTTCTACCGGACCATCGCCGACGAGGTGGACGTCCCCCAGATCATCTACAACGTCCCCGGACGCACCGGCTGTAACATCCCCGTCGAGACGACCGCCTCGCTGGCGAGTCACGAGAACGTCGCCGGCTACAAGGCCGCCAGCGGCGACGTGGGACAGGTCAGCGAAGTCGTCGAGAAGACCCGTGACGAGGAGTTTACCGTGCTCTCGGGCGACGACCCGCTCACCCTGCCCATCGCGAGCGTCGGCGGCCAGGGCGTCATCAGCGTCGCCGCCAACGTCGTCCCCGAACAGGTCTGTGCGATGGTCGACGCGGCCCTCGACGAGGAGTACGCGAGCGCCCGGGAACGCCACCACGAACTCGGCCCGCTCTTCCGTGGGCTGTTCGTCGAGACCAACCCCATCCCCGTCAAGGCAGCCATCGAGATCCAGGGCGTCCGCGAGGCGACGATGCGGCCGCCGCTCACGGATCTCTCGTCCGAGCACCGGGCGGAGTTAGAGGGGATCCTCGCGGACCTGGAGTGAGCCAAGCGGCGCTAGCGGGTCCGAACGGCGCTGTCGCTCCGGAGAGGTCGTCACGAAAATATCTGTGCAGGCACTCGGGCACGCCCCCGTCACAGACCGGTTTCAGAGCCGATAGTCGCGACAAAACGGTTATCACCGTGATCCGTGATACTCTGCAGTAATGGGACGCCCGGAGGTGGACGAGATCAGCGTGCTGCACGTCGTGGACGAGCAGGATTTCCCAGACTCGAGGGCGACGTTTCTCGAACGAGCGGACGACCGACTCCGCGTCGAGACGGTGTCGACTGCCGAGGAAGGGATCGACGTACTCGACGAGCGCGACGTCGACTGCGTCGTCTCCGACTTCGACGTACCCGGCGAGAACGGCCTCGAATTCCTCGAGGCGGTCCGGGAGGGGCACCCGGACCTCCCGTTCGTCCTGGTCTCCGGGGAGGGTAGCGAGGAAGTCGTTGGCGAGGCGATACGGAACGGCGCGACCGACTACCTCCGGAAAGAGACCGCTACCGACCAGTACACGATCCTGACCAACCGGATCCTGAACGCCGTCGACCGGTATCGTGCCCGGCAGCGGGCGGCGAACCTCGACCGCATCAGAACGCTCGTCAGCGACGCCAATCAGGCGCTGGTCCGGGCCGAGACGAGAGCGGACGTCTACCGGCGGATCTGCGAGGTCGTCAGTGACGCCGCGCCCTATCGGTTCGCCTCGATCGGCGAAGTCGACCCCGAAACGGACCGGGTCCTCCCCCGAGAGTCGGCGGGCGAAGAGGAGGAGTCCCTCGACGAGGTCGCGGTCACTGGGGACGAGACTGCGACCGGGCGGAACCCCGGCGAGATAGCCGTCAGCGAACGACGCGTCGCGGTCGGGACCGTCCGTGATGACCCGGCGTTCGCGAAGTGGCACGCGGAGGCGACCGAACGGGGGTATCGGGCCGTCGCGGCAGTTCCCCTCGAATACGAGGACACACTCTACGGGGTCCTCGGTGTGTACACCGACCGCACGGACGCCTTCGACGACCGGGAGCGGGAACTGCTCGCGGACCTCGGCGACGACGTCGGCCACGCGCTCCGCCGGGTCGAGTTGCGCGAGGAACTCCGGGCCCGCGAGGAACAGTTCGCACACGTACAGGCCGCCGCGTCGATCGCCAGCTGGCAGCGCGATTTCGAGACCGGCGACGTCTACTGGTCCGACGAGGTCTACCGCATGTTCGGTATTCCCGAAGACGTCACTCCCTCCCGCGAGGTGTTCCTCGACCGCGTCCATCCCGCGGACAGAGATCTCGTCGAGGGATACTGGGCGGCCGCGCAGGCGGGCGAATCCTACGACATCGAACACCGGATCGTCGTCGATGGGGAGACGAAGTGGGTCCGCGAGAGGGTGACCGTCGAGCTCGACGACGGGGAGGCAGTCGAGGGTTTCGGCATCGTGCAGGACGTTACCGACCGCACGGAACTGGAGGCGGAACTCGAGGAGAAAAGCAGCCAGCTCGACACCATCTTCGAGGAGTTGCCCGTGTCGCTGTTCTTCAAAGACGAGGCGGCCCGCCACGTCCGCGTGAGCGAGGGACACGCCACGGGCTACGAGGGGTACTACCCCCCCAGAGGCAAGGGGGACCTGACCATCGACGGACCGGAAGACTTCCTCGGGGAGACCGACCTCGCACTGTTCCCGGAGCAAAACGCCAGGGCCTCTTACGAGGACGACCGCCGCGTGATCGAGACCGGCGAAGCGATCCTGCGGCAGGTCGAACACCTCACGTACGGCGACGGCGGCGAGCGATGGTTGACGACCACGAAGGTCCCCTGGCGGGGAACCGACGGGGAGATAGTGGGATTGCTCGGGTTCTCGCTCGATATCACCGAACGGAAGCGCTACGAGCGACGCCTCGAACGCCAGAACGAGCGCTTAGAGGAGTTCGCGAGCATCGTCTCCCACGACCTGCGCAACCCGCTGAACGTCGCCAGCGGCCGGCTCGAACTGCTCCAGCGGGAGAGCGACAGCGAACATCTGGCCGCGATGGAACGCGCCCACGACCGGATGGAGCGGCTCATCGCGGATCTGCTCACACTGGCTCGACAGGGGAGCACCCTCGAGGAGACGAAACGGGTACGACTCCAGGAGGTCGTCGAGCGGTCCTGGAACTCCGTCGAGACAGGGGAGGCGACGTCCGCTGTCGAGACCGAGCGCTCGATACTAGCCGACCCCGACAGGCTCCAGCAACTCCTGGAGAACCTCGTTCGAAACGCGGTGGAACACGGGGGCTCAGACGTGACCGTCACCGTCGACGACCTCGACGACGGGTTCTACGTGGCTGACGACGGCCCCGGAATCCCCGAGGAAGAGCGCGAAGAAGTGTTCGAACGCGGCTACACGACCGAGGAGGGCGGCACGGGGTTCGGGCTCGCCATCGTCGAACGGATCGCCGAGGCCCACGACTGGTCGGTCGAAGTCACCCAGAGTACCGGCGGCACGCGGTTCGAGATCACTGGCGTCGAGTCCGCCGGGGAGTGACCTACCGACGGCCGCCAGATGACCACAGAAGACACCTGGTCCTGCCGGGCGGAGCTGCCGGATGTGACCGGACTCTACTCCTGCCGGGCGGTCCTCGCCGTCGCAGGTGCGACGCTGACCAGCGGCTGTCCGTCGGTCCTCGGCTCCGGATCACCGTCAGGTCCCGTCTCTCCGGGACCGATCAGCCGGAGCGACCGGCCCGCTCGCGCCTGCGCCGAACGAACGCGAGCAGGTCCGAGAGGAGGGGAAACCCGTCGACGAGCCACAGGACGACGACCAGTCCTCCGAGCGCGAGTTCGGCGATAAATACCGGACTGAGAGAGATGTTCGCGAGGTGCCAGAGGAGACTGGGCTGGCTGTCGTAGACCACCGTCGGCGTCACGGGCCACAGCAGAAAGGCGAGTTCGCGCCGACTGCCGACGAGGAATGGCACGAGTGCGTCACCGAACAGGTGTGAGAGCCAGCCCACCCCGAACGCGGTGACGCGCGGTCCGGCACCCCAGCGACGTGCGACGAGCCAGAGCACCAGAACAGCGGGAACCAGCACGAGCAGCGAGTGAGCGAGCGTCCGGCCGCCCGGGAGCACCCCGAACCACCACGCGAGTGGCTTGTCGACGAGGTCGGGGAACTGCGTTCCCAGCGCGAGCGCGAGGACGTTCCAGCCGTCCGGCGACGACCGCGTCCGGGCGCGAACCCCGAGCGAGTACAACAGATAACCGACGGCGAGATGTCCCCACGGCCACATAACCCTCCGGAGGCGCTCTGAACGTATATCCCTGCTGTGGCAGGCGACGGCACGGCGAACCACCCGGATCCGAACGTCGAAACCCACCTGACAGCAGTAAGCCGAACTTTTCGCTGTGGCCGGATCTGATTTGTATGGGACCGTCGTATCCCCTGCAATGACGACAACGCTCGTGACGGGTGGTGGCGGGTTCGTCGGGAGCCACCTCTGTGAGTCGCTGCTCGCCGACGGCCGGGAGGTCGTCTGTCTCGACAACTTCGGGAGCGGTCGGCCGGCGAACGTCGCCCACCTTGACGACGACCCGTCGTTCTCGCTCGTCGAGGCCGACGTCCGCTCCCTCGAAGCGACGGACCTCCCCGACGTCGACGAAGTCTACCATCTCGCGTCGCGGGCCTCGCCGGCGGATTTCGTCACCCACGCCATCGACATCGCGCTGACGAACACCGAGGGGACGCGGAAGGTCTTCGACTACGCCGTCGAGTGTGATGCGAAGGTCCTGCTCGCCAGCACGAGTGAGGTGTACGGCGACCCCGAGGTCCACCCACAGCCCGAATCGTACAACGGCAACGTCAACATCCGCGGCCCGCGGGCCTGCTACGACGAGTCCAAGCGCTTCGGCGAGACGCTCGCGGTCGCCTACGGCCGCGTCCACGGGCTCGATGTCCGCACTGCGCGTATCTTCAACACCTACGGCCCCCGGATGGGACTCCACGACGGCCGCGTCATCCCGAACTTCGTGACGCAGGCGCTCTCGGACGGACAGATCACGGTCTACGGCGACGGGAGCCAGACGCGCAGTTTCGCCTACGTCGACGACACCGTCCGCGGGCTCCGCGCGCTGATGGACACCCAGGGGCTCGCCGGTGAGGTCGTCAACGTCGGGCAGGATACCGAGACGACCGTCGGCGAACTCGCCGAACTGATCGCCGAGCGCGTCGGCGGCGGCGAGATTATCACTCAGCCGCTCCCGAAAGACGACCCCACCCGCCGGCGGCCCGACCTCACGCGGGCCCGGCAGTTGCTCGACTGGCGACCCCGGGTCCCCCTGGCGGAGGGGCTCGACCGGTGTATCGCGGACTTTCGCGAGCGCTTCGAGGCGGAGAGCGACGGTGACGCCGGACGCGAGGGTGACGGCGACGCCGAGCGAAGCGCCGACCACGAGCGATGACGGACGACCCGGGAGTGCGTGCTGACGCGGACGACCCCGAAGTGAGCGTCGTCGTCTGCACACTGGCACCCCGTGAGTCAGTCGACTGTCTCGCCGTCCTGGACGCTCAACCCTTCGACGACTACGAGGTGGTCCTCCGGGACGATCCCGGGCTCTCGCAGGCCCGCAACGCCGGCATCGAGGCCGCACGCGCCGACAAGATCGTCTTCCTCGACGACGACGCCGTCCCCCGCGAGAACTACCTCCCGGCCGCCGTCGACGCGCTGGCCGAAAATCCCGTCGTCGCGGGCCGGGTGTTCCACCCCGGTGACGGCGTCGTCTCGCACTTCTGTGGCGGGTACGACAGGGGCGACGAGCGCCACTACGTAACGCCCGAACCCGGCTCGTTCCGGCGCGGGTCGACCGGCGTCACCGGCTGTAACATGGCCTTCCGGCGGGAGGTGTTCGAGACGGTCGGCGGGTTCGACGAACGTTTCCAGTGGGGTCACGAGGAGACCGACTTCGTCCGGCGGGCGGTCGCGGCGGGCTATCGCGTGCTCTACGACCCCGAGATGGCCGTGAGCCACTGGTACGCCGACTCTATCCGGGGGTACTGGAAGAAGATGGCTCACTTCGGGCCGGCGGACCTGCTCTACGACCGGAAGTGGCACACTCCGATGGCTGAGCGCGTCGTCGAGACGATGCTGCCTCTGCGGCTGGGCCCGACGCCCGCCGTCGCCGCCGTCGAGTCGGTCGGGAACGTCTACCGGAGCCTGAGCTACCTGCGGGCGTGGCTCGGGGACTGACAGGTCTGGGAAGCGTCCCGGACGTGAATCCCCGGCGGAACCGGGCCAGTCAAGTCGGCGGCGTCCCGAACACCGGGTATGTCGGTCGTCACGTCGGTCCGCCACCGTGTCGACCCGGCGCCACTGACCGCGCTGGCGGCGCTGGGCGACCTCGTCTGTATCGGGGTGTTCGTCGTCGTCGGCGCGACCTCGGGCCACGGGTTCGACCCGGTCGCCCAGGCACCCCGAATCGCGAGCACGTTCGCGACGTTCACTGTCGGCTGGGCGCTCGCGTCGGTCCTCGCTGGCGTCCACAGTACCGACGGGCGGCGGTCGGCCCGGGAGACGATCCGCCGGATAGTCCCCGCGTGGCTCGTCGCCGCCGCGGTCGCACAGGCGTTGCGCGCGACGCCACAGGTCCCCGGGCGGGCGGCGCTGACGCTCTACGCCGTCTCCGTCGTGGTCGTCCTCGCGATGCTCGTTCCGTGGCGCGTCGCCGTCACTGTGGTCGCGAACCGTCGCTGAACTGTTCTATCAACGCTGAAAACGAGAGACGTGAGCGGCAACGTGACCACGCTTCGACGACAGGGGTATCGAAACGCGGAGGCCGTCGCGGGTATCGAAACTGGCGGTCGTCGCGAAAGCGCGACGTCGGTCGCCGGTCCGGAGGGTGCCTGACGCTGGGTGCCGACCCCTCAGCAGATCTCCTCTACGGGCACGGCGACTGTCGACTGGAGCCACGCCTGGTGGTTCTCCCGGTCGTAGATGACGAACTCCTCGTCACCGATGTTGAGCTCGGCGTATCGTCGCGTCTCCTCACTCGTCGCGGTCCGTGCGTTCGAATCGTCGGTTGCGTCTGGCATTGGTGTGGTGAGTCGGCGTTTCCGCCTCGTCCGTCCCTCCAACTTCCTATTGTTAGTCACCCATCTTAAACCCGACCCACCAGTTATCATCCGAGAAAAAGCCCCCTCCAACGAGTCGGCGTTCCCGTCGACAGGTGTCCACCGGTCTCGCACCAACCCGACGCCCTCCGGCGTTCTCGACCCCGGACCACTCCGTTTTCGGAGGTGATAACGCCCTCCGTCAGTCGTGAGCGGTCGCTGGCGGTCGGAACGGTCCCTCGGTGACCGGGTGAGTGTCAGACGTACGGGCCGAGTCCGAGCGCCTGGACGAGCGAGAGCCCGCCGGCCAGCGCACCCACCAGATACCCGGCTATCGTCCCGCCGTTCAACAGCGGTAACCCCGCGTGTGCTCGCCCTTTCAGCACCATCCGCAGGAGGACCACGAGGCCGACCAGCGTCCCGACCATCGCCGTCAGTGCCGGAAGCGCGACGGGGAACCCGAGTAACTCGACCGCCGGCACGGAGTCGGGCGCGAAGAAGGCCGCGCTCGCGACCAGGACTGTGGGGATGACGGCGTCACCCAGACCGATGAACAGTGCCTCGCGGTCGAAGGCATCCCCGTCTGCCCCGGCTTCGTCGCCTTCACCCGCGCTGTCGTCCACAGACCCGCCGTTGACGGCCGTTCCGGCGGTGGAACCTGCATCGGCGTGCGACTCGGCTTCGTTGACCGACCCGCCTTCGTCGTCCGTTTCGGCTCCCTCGTCCTCCTCGGCGACGGGGTCGGGCATCTCGGCGTCGAGATACGAGTACGACAGCGAGAGGGGGACGACGAGCACGATGGGAACTTTGAGGTCCATCACGCCCGAGGCGAGCGTGAGCATGTGTTCGGTGCCGTAGACGCTGATGGCGTCGTAGACGGCGAGGACGGTCAGGAGGACGAGCGCCGGCAGGACGCCGAAGCTGATGCCGAAGAGGCCGGCGGCGGCCGCGCCCATGACGACCCCCGCCGCGTCGACGACGTACCACTCGGGGTAGACCCACAGTGCGACGCCCAGCGCCCCGGCGATCAGCCACGCGAGGAGGTTGATGCCGAACCCGCCGACCGGCACCGTGACGACCGGCGGGATGACGACCCGGAGGACGAACAGGCTGATGTACGCACCGGCGAAGACCATCAGCACCCGGAGGATCCACTCCAGGCCGAACTTGATGACCGCGAGCATCACACCCGTCATCACGAGGATCGCGGCGACGTAGACGAGGCTGTTGACCGGGTTGTCCGTGTCCTCGACGGCCTGGTAGCCCGCCGACTCGAAGGGCCCGACCAGCGCGAGCGCGCCCAGCTGGACGAGCACGAAGATCCCGACGATAGCGCCACAGGCAATGTACGCTCGCGTCCGCTGGTCCATGCTCCCACCTCGGGGACGAACCGTTTCAGGGTTACGGGCGACGGGACAGGAAGCCCGACGGGACCCAGGGATCTTCTACCGGGTAACGCCGCTCTCGTGGGTCGATTGGGAGCGTTCACCATCGTCGCTACGGCCGGCCAGACCACCGAGTGACGGCACGACCGCTCCTCCGTCCCGGCGCGCGCTGTCTCGCGCTTTCATGCGCGAGGATGACATCGTGCGAGGGAAGAGGAGCGTAGCGAGCGGAGCGTAGCGAGCACCGCAAGAGGCTGGGGAGGTGTGAGGCTGTCTGCGGTGCGGTTGCGGTTCCGTGCTGTGCGGGGCGGCCGCAGTGCCGTCCTGGCGGACTGAAAGGGCGAGGTGCGTTCGCGACGAAGTGGAGTCGTCTGAGCGGGCACTATCTGAGCGAGCGCGGGGCGGTGCGGGTGTTCGAGCGAAGATATCCCGCTCAGCGACCGCGAGCGTGCCGAGGGCTTTCATCCTCTGTTGATGAGTGCGGTCACGACTACAGCTAGTGATCTGACCGAAAGGTCTCGGCCCCTCGTCTGACGCACCGAATACCCATCTTCCTCACCGAACGCGACAGTCTCCCACCCGGAGTCGGGAACCGACGCCGGACCGGACGGCGCGCGAACGGCGAACTCCTCGGTCACGTAGTAGCGGCCGTGGGAGTTCGTACTACCCGCGAGCGTGACGGTCCCCTCGCTCTCCGTCACGAAGTCCAGGCTTACCGTGACGCTCACGACGTATCCGGCGTCGGTCTGCCGGACAGTATCGACGTCCCAGCCGTCGAAACCACTCACCGTCGTGTCCGGATCGGCGGCGAGCGTCTCCCATCTGTTCGTCTGCTCGAATTCGAGGGCGAAATTCTCCACGCTGCTCTCCGTGACCTCCGCGGGCAGGTCGGGATAGGCACCGTCCGGCAGTGACCGCACTGTGCAGTTGTCGCGCGGTTTCGGGACGTTCGGAAGCACCGCTGTCGCCGGAGATACTGTCGAGCCCGGACGACCGGTCGTCGGTGGGCTCGTCGTCACGGAGCGAGTATCAGTAGTCGCCGGACGAAACGGCGTCTCGGACGGCGTCGTCACTGCATTGCCAGCAGTCAGACAGCCAGCAGTACCCACGAGGAGGGCCAGGACCGGAACCAGGGTCAGGACCTGCGGGATCGTACGACGCATGGCAAGCAGCGGTCGTTTCAACTGACAACGGTAAGTGTCTTCTCCGCGAAACTGATTCTCGCGCGCACCGAGAGATCGGGAGCCCCGGATGTGGACAGACAGACGAGACACGATTCCCGAAACGAACTCGCCAGTCGCGAACTGTCCCGACAATATTTGGGGGACGGCCGCTATCCGAAGACCGTGAACCGCCGGGAGTTTCTCGTCTCGACCGCCGGGGTGTGCGGCGTCGCCGCCGGCGGAACGTTGCTCGCGGAGACGACGAGAGCGGACGTCATCGCTAGCGACGAGTTGACTCGCGGGAACGGCCCGCCGGCGTCGATAACGGAGACGGCCACTGGCGACGACGTCGAATACCTGCCGTCGACGAACGAAGTTCGGACCGGGGACGGTACGACCCCGTTCGACACGTGGGCGCGACTCGAGTGTCACGACGCCGCGGCAGGCCGGATCGTCGAGATCGTCGACGACCGCATCGAAACATCGGTCGAGGGCGTCGGGTCCGGCATCCGTCACCTGGCGTTTGGGCTCGTCGTCACGGTCGACCACGCCGTCACTCGGGACCGGGATGGCGACGTCACCAGCAGGCCGAACGTCGCGCTCGACCGGTTGATCGCCGCGGCACCCCCGACGCTGACCGTCACCGTGGAACTCGACGGACAGACTGACAGGAGGGCGTTCCCGGTCGGCGTCGGTCACGTCGAGTACCAGCAACTCTGAATGCGTTCGCGAGGGACCCGAGTTACCGGAATAGCGGACCTCGGGCGACGTGGACGGGGAGTCACCACGACGTGACAGTCACGTCTTTCAGCGGCCGGTCGAGCGGGAGCGACACCTGCCCGCCGGTGTAGTGTGAGACGTACAGACCCACGAGCACTTCGAGCGTCTCGACGGCCGCGTTCCCGGGAGAGACGTTCTCCGCTCGTTCTTCGACCAGGTCGACGATGTGGGACGCCGCGTTGACGAACGACTGTTCGTGGCCGTCGTCGTACCCGTCAGTGGGCGGGTCACGTTCCTCGTGGTCCCCGTCAGCGGAATCCCAGTAGCGCCAGCCGTCCTCGGCGCGGACGAGGCGACCCTCCGTGCCGTTGATCCGGTGGTGGAACGTCGAGACGTCCCGGCTCGCAGTCCCGTCGTAGGTGACGAACGTCCCCGAATCGAGGGTGAAGAACCCGCCAGTGGCGGCATCGTCGATCTCGTCGTCGGTGAGGTGGTCGGCGGCCTGGTTCGCGCCGGTGACGTGGCCCGCGACGAGTTCCGCCCGCGCGTCGAGCAGGTAGAGAGACAGGTCGACGACGTGGGTCCCGACGCGCAGCAGTTCCATCGGGCTCCCGGAGGTAATCGACTGCACGTCCCCCACGAGTCCGTCCCGGATCGCCGCTCTGACGGCCCCGTTCTGCCGGAGGAACCGCTGTGAGTGGTTCACGACGAGTTCGACGCCCGCCTCCTCGCACGTCGCGACCATCGATTCGGCGTCGCTCACGGAGCAGGCGACGGGTTTCTCACACCATATCACCTCCGGGTCGCCCATCGTGGCGACGTCCTCGACGTGTTCCCGGTGGAGCATCGACGGGGTACAGACCGAGACGATATCGAGGTCCGCCGCGTCGAGCATCGACTCGTGCCCGAGATAGCGGTTCCCCTCGGGGATTCCCCACGCACGGCCGAACCGTTCGAGGGCGTCCTGGTCGATGTCGGCGACTGCGACGAGTTCGACGTCCTCGACCGCGGCGTACCCGCCGGCGTGGCTCGCATCGACTGGGTCCTCGCCGATGTCCTCGTCGCTCCCGTCGTAGATGCCCATGCCCGCGACGCCGCCGGTACCGACGATACCCGCTCGATACGTCATACTGGGTCGGGGCGTGCCAGGGAAGTGAACCTTGGCCTCCCGGAAACCAGGACGGTAGCAGGCGACGAACATCGTTACGGGACCGCAATGTATAAATGCGAGTTTGGCAAACTAAGGATTAGACGCATCTAATCGAGGGTTTTTACTCTAAACTATGTCACGTAACAAATACGACGAACGAGCGGTGACACGACGGGACGCCTTGCGCGCCGGTGGTGCGGCGGCGGTGGCGGGGCTGGCCGGATGCACGGCGCTGCCGAGCGCGCCGGGACAGTCGGGCAGCGACGGTGACGAGGGGAGCGACGACCCGGTCGCCGTGGCCTCGTTCTTCAGCTTCTTCGATTTCGGCCGGCAGATCGCCGAGGGGACCCCGCTGACGGTGGAGAACCTCGTTCCGACGGGCCTCCACGGACACGGGTGGGAGCCCAACGCCAGTATCACACAGCGTATCATCGAGGCGGACGCGTTCGTCCACGTCGGGGAGGACTTCCAGCCCTGGGCCGACCGCGCCATCCGGACGATCGAGGGCGACGACGTCGACACGGCGCTGGTCAACGTTCGGGAGGGTATCGAACTGGTGGATCTGGCCGCGTCCCTCGACCGCGAGGAGGAGGGTGTCGGCGCTCAGCGCGGGAAGGACCCGCACTTCTGGCTGGATCCCCGGCGGGCGAAACAGTCCGTCGACAACATCGCCGAGGGGTTCGCCGAAATTTTCCCGGAACACGCCGACGCCTTCCGGGAAAACGCCCAGGCCTACAAGACGGACGTCCTCGACCGGATCGACGCGGATTACGAGGCCATCTTCGACCGGGCCGAGCGCGACGTCGTCCAGCTCGCCGCGCACAACGCCTTCCAGTACATCGGGGTGCGCTACGGCGTGCGGATGCGACCGCTGGTGACGAGCCTCGCGGCGAGCGGCGACGTCAAACCGGCGGACATTCGCGAGGCGACGGCGGTCATCCGCGACAACGACATCAGATACATCGCCAACGGCGTCTTCGAGTCCCAGCGGCCGGCCCAGCAACTCGTCCGCGAGACGGACGTGGAGGCGTACTTCCCCGTAACACCGTACGCCGGCGTCCGCGAAGAGTGGGTCGCGGAGAACTGGGGATACGAGGAGATAGCCGACAACATCAACATGCCCACCTTCGAGATCGTCCTCGGCAACGAGACGCCCGAGGACGCGGCCCCCTCGGCGGAGTGGCTCGAACAGTGGCGGAACTTCGAACCGATATGAGCGCCGACGATACCGGACCCGCGACCGCGGACGCCACAGCAGGTGAGCCGGTCGTCGAGCTCGCGGACGTCACCTTCGGCTACACGGCGACGCCTGTGGTCGAGAACGTCTCGCTGACGGTCGACCCGGGGGAGTACGTCGCCATCGTGGGTCCCAACGGGTCGGGCAAGTCGACGCTGATGCAGTTGTTGCTGGGTCTGCTCGAACCCGACGCCGGCCGGGCCCACCTGTTCGGCGAGCGTGCCGACCGGTTCGACGACGGGGAGCGGATCGGCTACGTCGCACAGCGGGCCAACGCCGCCAAGGAGATGCCCATCACCGTCCGCGAAGTCGTGAAGATGGGTCGGTTCGCACACGTCGGTCTCGACCGGCTCCGGGACGACGACGGGTCGGTGGTCGAGGACCTGCGCGACGACCCGCTGGATACGGTCCGGGACATCGCGAACGCCGTCTCCGGACGGCTCTCCGCGTCGGACTGGGCGGCCGTCGACGACGCGCTCGAGACCGTCGGGATGAACGCGTTCGCGGACCGCCGTATCACCGAACTCTCGGGCGGCCAGCGCCAGCGTGCGTTCATCGCGCGAGCGCTGGCGAGTGAAGCCGACCTGCTCGTCCTGGACGAACCGACCGTCGGCGTCGACGCCGAATCGGTCGACGCGTTCTACGACCTGCTTGCCGCGCTCAACGCCGAGGGCATCACCGTCCTCCTCATCGAGCACGACCTCGGTGCGGTCGTCGAGCACGCCGACCGGGTCGTCTGCCTGAATCGCGAGGTGTACTTCGACGGCCCGACCGACGAGTTCGTCGAGAGCGACGCGCTGGCACGGGCGTTCGGAACGGAGGCGCGGTTTCTCGCGGAGGTGGACGGGTGAGCGCGGACGTCGCGGCGCCACTCCTGGCGAACGTCCTCGCCGCGCTGGACCCGTCGCTGCTGCTCCCGCTGCAAAACGGGTTGGGCGCCGCCGGCGACCTGGTCTTCGGCGTGCTCCTGTGGTTCCTGGAGCAGTGGTACTGGCTGATGGACTGGGTGTACTACTTCACGGGTCTGGAGATGGTGAACCCGCGCTACCGGTTCATGCACCGGGCGATACTCGTCGGGCTTTGTATCGGCGTGATGGCGCCGCTCATCGGAACGTTTCTGGTCCACCGGCAGCTCGCACTGATCGGGGACGCGCTGGCCCACACCGGGTTCGCCGGCGTGGCCGTCGGGCTGTTCCTGAACGCCGTCCTCGACCTGGGCGTGTCGCCGTATCTCACCGCGGTCGTCGTGGCGATGATCGCCGCGCTGTTCATCGAGCTGATCTCCGAGGTCACGGACGCCTACAACGACGTCTCGATGGCGATCGTCCTGTCGACGGGGTTCGCGCTGGGGACGACGCTCATCAGCCTCAACGCGGGCGGGCTCGCCGTCGGCGTCAACCAGTTCCTCTTCGGCAACCTCTCGACGGTGTCGCCCCAGAGCGCGGCTATCCTCCTGGTACTGTTCGCCGTCATCGTCGGGACGGTGGCCGTCACGCGCAACCAGCTCCTGTACGTGACCTTCGACGAGACGGCGGCTGCCGTCTCCGGCATCTCAGTCAACTGGTACAACCGGGTGATGGTGATGCTGACGGCGATGGTCGTCGTCGGCGCGATGCAGATCATGGGCGTGATCCTCGTCGCCGCGATGCTCGTGGTCCCGGTCGCAGGCGCGACCCAGGTGTCCCGGAGTTTCTCCGAATCGCTGCTGGTCTCGGTCGTCCTCGCGGAACTCGCGGTGTTGCTGGGCATCGGCGTCGCCTACTACGGCGGCGTCACGGCCGGCGGGGTCATCGTCCTCGTCGCCGTGGGGATCTACGTCTGTGCGGTCGCAGTGGGCAAGCTCCAGTCTGTCCGCGGCGAGCAGACCACGCCCGACATGGGGAGTATCGAGGCCGACGGCACCACCAGGACCGGAGACGACTGATCGTCGCGGTCGGTGACGGCGACGGGCCAGTGTCGCCCTCCGCTCTCGCCGGCTACCTCGGCGCTCGCCGACCACTGCGATAGCGCGACCTCGTTCCACAACCTCCCGGGCGGAGACCGACACGAACGGTTCGCTACAGCTCCGAACGCTTGACGAGCGCGTAGACGAGCAGTGCCGAGAGGACCACCCCGAGGTACGCCTCGCTGGCGGCCAGCACCTCCGCAGCCTCACCCTCCGGTCCGATGAACCCGTAGCCGATGGTCGTATAGGAAATGTAGCTGAAGCGGGCGTTCTCGAAGAAGATCCGGGCGCCGTCGCTCGACAGGAGCGTGGCGAGCGAGGCGATCTGTGTGCCGTCGACGGCGCTCGTCCGGAAGAGCGGGCCGCCGAAGACGTAGAAAGGGACGTAGAGGAGCGGTGCGACCAGGAACGCCATCCCGATGCGGATGGGACGCATGCCGTAGCCACAGGTGATCCCGAGGAAGTAGTTCTCGGCCGCCCGGCCGAAGTTCTTCACGCGGGTCCAGGCGTCGACCGAGGCGTCGCGGACCACTTCCATGTTCTTCTGCCGGCTGTACTGCTGGCGCTTGACGCGGAACTCGCCGGCGACTTTCACGTCGCCCGCCTCCTGTGCGGACTGCTTTGCCTTCAGGTAGGTCGTCTCGATGACCTCCGGCGTCATCTCCAGTGCGTAGTCCGGGTCGGCTCCGGGTGGTTCGTCGAAGGTGTGGAGCTTCCAGGCGTTGCGGTCCAGGTAGTCACGGTGGTCGCTGAAGTCGAACTCGTGGTCGGCGAACTCGTCGAACTCCGTCCGACAGAACCGGAAGTAGTCGAGCAGTTGCGTGCTGTCGCGCTCGCGCTCGACCGAGAGGTCGATGTCGCCGATGCTCGCGAGCGTCATGTCGTATCTGACCCACCCCTCCGCGGGCTGGTTGATCCGGCCGGTGCGGATCTTGGCCCGCGTGAAATCGACGAAGGCGTCGTCGTCGACCTGCGTGGCCGAGAAGTCGATGCGGTCGGTAAAGCGCGAGTCGCGGAAGTTGATCGCGCCGCCGAAGGCCGTGTCGTCGAACGACGCCGCGCTGAAGTGGGCACTCGCGAAGTCGGCGTCCGCGTCGAACCGGGTGCGCGAGAAGGCCGCGTCGTGGTCGAGGAAGTTGTCCCCGCCGCGGAACTCGGCACCCCGGAAGTCACAGTGCCCGCCGAAGTGGACGTCCGAGAAGTCGGCGTCGCCGTCGAAGCGCCCCTCGTCGAAGTCGGCCTCGTCGGCGAACGTCGCTTCCGCGAACGTCACGTCGTCGCCGAACTCGGTCGCCTCGAAGTCGGCCAGTGCCTCGAACGCCGCCCGCCGGAAGGTGGCCGACCGGAACGACGCACGGAGGAAGTCGGCCTCGTCGTGGAAGACGACGTCCCTGAAGTCGGCGTCCTCCTCGAGCGAGCGCTGGCCTCCCGAGAAGACGGCCCCCTCGAAGTCCGCGACGCCGTGGAACACCGCGCTCGAGAAGTCGACGTCCTCGCGAAAGCGCGCCTCGTCGAAGTCCGCCAGCGCCGCGAACACCGTGTCGGCGAACTCGGCGTCGTTGGGGAACTTCGCCTCCTCGAACACGGCGTCGTCCTCGAAGTCGACCTCCTCGAAGTGGATGGCACCGAACTCGGCCTGGTCGAACGCCGCCCGCTCGGTGAACGTCGCGCCCGTGAAGCTGGTGTTGTCGTCGAGCAGGTTCGAATCGCCGTGGAACTCGGTCCCGCGAAACTGCGCGGTCGAGGCGAACGTCGCGTCGTCGAAGTCGGTGTCGTCGTCGAAGATCGCCTCGTCGAAGCTCACTGGCTCCTCGAAGGTCGCCTCGTCGAAGTGTGCGTCCCCGTCGAAACGTGCCTCGAAGGCGTCGATCTCGCCGGTCACCCGCAGCCCCGAACAGGAGAGTTCGTCCTCGAAGCGGGTGTTGTCGAGCTGGAAGCCGCCGACGGTCGCCCCGTCGAGCAGTATCGGCACCCTGATCGTCGCGAACTCCGCCGAGAACGGCCCCTCGATCGTGGCGTCGCGCAGGTCGACCGGGTGTCTGTCGTCACCCTCGACGACGACACGGTCGAGGGGCAACGCCGGCAGTGTGACTCCCTGGAGGTCCTTCTCCTCGGTGCTCCCGCGGCGGGCGACCGCCAGGAACGCCGCCACGACTTCCTCGTCGGTGACGCCGCGTTCCTCGCGCTCGGCGGGCGAGAGGTGCAGGACCGAGGTGTCCACCTCCGACCCCGTTCCGTCCCCCACACCGCCGGCCTCGTCTGATTGGCGCGCATCTGTCATATCCATCTCGTAGCGTAACCACCTATTTATAGCTTGATGGGGGTCAATAGGAGTCCCCCAACCGGTCGCTGGAACCGAGTACCCGCCGAACGAGGTATCTCGACGGGGCGAACGGGATCGGCGGGGTTCTCCGTCGAGTCGCCTCAGTCGGTCGAGGACCGTGACGACCGCCGGTCGACCGCCGCGCTGTGGTCGCGTACGTCGGCGAGGAGCGGTACCGACTCGAAGACAGTCCGCGTGTAGAGTGCGAGGTCGAACTCCGGGTAAGTGTGGTAGGTCTCGTAGCCGTCGGGACGGAGGTCGACCGTCGTGACTGCCTCGTCGTCGAACCAGTAGACCAGGTCGAACGACGCGTCTTCCGGAAAGGCAGCCAGCGGCCGCCGCTCGACGATGGTTTCACACCGCAACGAGTCGGTCTCGTGGGTGAGTCGGCGCGTCGACGCAGCCGGGGCTCCAGCTGCTTCGGAGGCCCCCCGGGCCGTGGCACGCTCGTCGACCGCGGACGAGTCCGTCGAAACCTGAGCGGTGTCGAGTCGGATCGGCGTCACGTCCTCGCTCGCGACGGGTTCACAGGAGGAGAGCTCGTAGAAGTCGTAGGCCGGCGCGCTGACGTAGTGGGAACTGCCGACGACACGGAAGGTGAACTCTGTGCCGAGAAAGCGCCGCGTGAGCGAGTCGAACACGCGGACGTCGGTCGTCGGCGGTCGCGTGCTGTGGACGAACTGGAGGGTGTCTCGGAGCATGGTCAGGGGTCGACGATGATGTCGTAGTTGGGGTCGAAGACGCTGTTCGGTTCGACGCCCCGGTAGTGAGGGAACGGCGCCCACTCCCAGTCGCGCTCGGCGTACTGGGCCGCGGTCGCGTTCAGGTGGGTGCTCTTCGCGCGCGCTAACACCGGTTTCGGTCGGGCGTCGTCCGAGAGCAGGTAGAAGCGCTCGCCGCGCTCGAGGTCGCCGTCGCCGTCGAGGTCGTCGTATGCGGAGTACTCGAGGTGGGAGCCGAAGCCGGCCGCCCGCACCGTGTTCGCGTACGCCTTGGCGTGTTCCCCGTAGAAGTACGGCGAGTACGTCCAGGTGGCGACGATCCCGCGGTCGGTGAGACTCTCCCGGAGGAGCCGATAGAACTCCACGGAGTACAGCGACAGGGAGTCGTCGCTCCGCGCGCCCGGCACGTCGAGCAGTATCAGGTCGTAGCGCTCGTCGCTGTGGCGCAGGTGCGTGAACGCGTCGCCGACGGTCGTGTTCAGCCGGTCGTACTCGTCGGCGCCGTCGTTGAACCCCGTGAGGTAGGTGCGGTTGCGCGACATGGCGAGAAACTCCCCGTCGATGTCGACCTGGTGGACCGAGACGCCGTACTCCCGGAGGTAGTCGACGGCGACGTAGTCCCCGCCCCCGACGAGCAACACGTCCACCGACGAGGTGTTCTCGAACGTACTCATCGGAACGTCGACGAGCCCGCTGTGGTACGACTCGACCCAGCTGTCACAGAGCTGGACCGCCTGGTCGAGCCGGAGACAGGTCTCGGTCCCCGCGTGGGAGGTGATGTTGCGTTCGTAGGTCGTCACCCGCTGGTAGCGCGTGCGCTCGAAGTCCGTCACCCGCACGTCGGCCTGCCCGGGCCGGTACTCGCTCTCGATCCGGTCGGCCATGTACGACCCCGTGACCGCCCGGTCGACGGCACCCGCGTTGGCGACGAGCCCGGCGTAGGTCCCCGTCAACAGGAGGCCGGCAAACAGGACGCCTCGCCAGCGACCGACCGAGGGCGAGGACACCCCTGCCATCGGTGTCGTGTCGCCCCACAGCCGCCAGGCAGCAAACGAGAGGGCCGCGAGCGCGTTCAACAGTCCGAGGACCAGCACCGCGACGACCAGTCCGTACGTCGGATAGAGCACCAGCGCGTAGACGACCGTCCCGGCGAGGCTACCGAGGTAGTCGACGCCGAGCACCTCCGAGAACGACTCGCCCTCGGGTTCGGAGACGTCGAAGAACACGCCCAGGACACGTCGAACGACCGTTCGCGGGTAGAGCCGACCCAGCGACGCGAAGGCCGACCGCTCGCGCTGGTCGACGAGTTCGTTCAACAGGGGAATCTCGAAGCCCGAGAGGAACCCGACGAGGAGGATCGGGAGGTGGGCGAGCAAGAGTGTGACAGTCGCCTTCGCCGGAAAGACGACGTCGGGGAAGGAGTTGAGCGCGACGATGAACCCGGCACCGGCCGGGCCGGCGACGGCGAGGTACACCTCCGTGCGCAGGAAGTTGTCCGCGGGGTCGTCCAGATACGTCGAGAGCAACGCACCGACGCCGAGCGAGAAGAGGTAGAGCCCGATCGTGATCGAGTACCGGAGGACGGTCCCGCCGTAGAAGACGGTGAGAAACTCCGAGTAGACGAGTTCGTACGCGATCGAACAGAACGCGACGACGAACGTGAGCGCGAGCGTGACGCGGCGGTCGGTGACGCCACTCCGCGCCGCGGCCAGCGGTGACTGGTCGTCCGATTGGGCGAGTGGCTGCTCGTCAGACTGGCCGTCACCTTCGGTCGGGCCGGCATCGTCCGATCCGGCGTCGCGCTCGCTGTCCATCGGGGCAGGTAGTCACACCCGGGGGGCGACGTACCAGGCCTTGTCGATCTGCCAGTCGAGGTCGTTGTCGATCTCGAAGTCGACGGCCTGCCAGTCGGGTTCGATCGTCCCGTTCGAGGACTCGAACTCCGTCCCGATGCGGTACCAGCCCTCTCTGGGACCCGACCCCGGCGAGAGCGAACCGATGTCGGCCGTCATCTCGGCGCCGCTCGACGGGTCGTCCCACGTCCGGTCCCAGTCGACGGGGCCGGGGCCGGGCGTGTCGTTCTCGTAGGCGTTGTCGCTCCCGAGATAGGCCACGCCGAGGGTCGCGACGCTGGCCCGGACCTCCTCGATCTCGTCGTCGTGGTCGTCCCGCCAGTCGTCGGTGTAGGCGCCGCCGTGCCAGACGGCCCACCCTCTGTGCCGCCAGTGGCTCGGCGCGCTCGAATAGCCGCCGGCGCCCCGGCTCCCCGCTCCTTTGGCGGCCCGGGCCACCCCGACCGGCAGGAGCGCCGCGGCCACGCCGCCGGCTTCCAGGTCCCCCTGTACGTTCTCGGCCCTGGTCTCGACCCGCGGATTCGACATCAGCGATATCTGCATCTCCCGGCCGTTCAGCGAGACGTCCTCGAACACCTCCGCCCGTCTGGGCGGCGGCGAGTTGTTCCCGCCGAACCCCAGGCACCCGGCGACACCCAGCCCGGCTGCCAGTCCAGCGCTTCCACGAACGAACGTTCGACGCTTCATACCACGGATCCTATCGTTCACCTGCAATATTCGTTTCGGTGCCAGCGCGGGTGTCATCGACCCGATGCTTAAGTAGCGACGGAATGTACGTCGGCCAACGATGGGAGCGAACGGACCAAACGGACCAAACTGGGACGCACCGACGGAGCGCCTCTCCGGGGACGTCCGGCTGGCGGGGGGTCACGAAGCGCCGGTCGGGCTTCGCGGCGCGGAGGACGTCTACGTCGGCACGGGCGGGGTCGACGGGGTCCTCAGAATCGCCGACGCCGAGTACGTCTTCACCGACGTCCCCGCGGGTGCGAGCGACGACAGGGATCCCGTCGCGACGGACGTGACCGGCGACATCGAGGACGGTTACGTCGAGGACGCCGACGGCGACGTGGTCCTCGGGAACGTCGAGGACGTCTTCGTCGAGTACGGCGCCGCCACGGCGGTCGGTGACGTCGGTGCCGAGCAGGTCTTCCACGACGACAGTGCCGCGCCGACGAAATCACCCGAGGACTACGAGGTGCGTGTGACGGGCTGGAACCACTCGCGAGAGGCGCGCGACCCGCGCGACGGTGTCTCAGTCCGGGGCGCGAACAACGAGATCACCATCCGGGAAGCCGGCCACGACCTGACGGTCTACGTGACCGGCTGGGGCAACGAGGTTCGCGTCGAGGGCCGCGGAGCCGACGTGACGGTCTTTTTCGTCGGCCGGGACAACACCGTCAGCGTCGGTCCCTACCTCTCGGCGACGACCGCCGCGGAGAGTGGCTTCGACAACGTCGTCGACGTGGATGCGCTCCCGCCCGAGGCGGTCATCCAGACCACCAAGGACGAGGCCTTCGGTGACGCGACCATCGGCCGCCACAAGGTCACCTGGCAGGAGGCCGCCGCCGGGAAAGACTGGTGTCCCAACTGCGGGAGCGACGCCGACGCGGTCGTCGCCCGCCGGCAGAAAGACGCGTTCTTCCTGCTGGGGACGCCCGTCCGCACCTACGACGACGGCGGCGCATCCTACGAGTGTGAACAGTGCAGTCCACACGCGGTCGACCCCACGCTCTCGGAAGACGAACGCAAAGACGCGCTGCGGTGATGGGGCGGTTGTCCCCTGGCACGTACGAACTGACGGTCGAAGTCGTGAGCGAACTCACGGGCCGCAGACAGCACGATAGTTTGACGTAGCGTTCGGGCGGGACGGGAAACCCGAAGACCAGCGCGTCAGACCGCTCGCAGGTCGTCGAGCACCGCCGCTGCACTCCCGTCTCCGATGGCCGCTCGGGCTTCGTCGAGCCCCTCCCGGATCGAACCGACGTCTTCACGCGCATACATGCGGAGTGCGGCGTTCAGCGCGACGGCGTCGGCGAACTGGTCGTCGCGGTCGCCGGCTACGACGCTCTCGGTGATAGCGGCCGACTCGCCGGCGACGTCCTCCACACCGAGGTCCTCGCTCTCGAAGTCCATGCCGTACTCGGCGGTCTCGATCTCGAAGTCGTCCAGTTCGTCGTCACCGGCGTTCCACTCTGCGACGACGGTCGTGCCCGGTCGGACGTCGTCGTAGCCCTCCATGCCCTGGAAGAAGAGCGTGCGGGAGACGTCCTGGCTCTCGGCTTCCTGGAGTGTCTCGGTCATCTTGACGGCGAAGGCCAGGTGGTAAAAGGAACCGAGGTGGACGTCGGCGTCGGCGGGGTTGGCGAGCGTCTCGACGGTGTTGACGAAGCAACGAACGCCCATCTGGTCGCGTCGGTCCCACAGCGCGTCGATACCGGGGTTGAAGCTGGGCTGGTAGTAGAAGCCAAAGCCCGTGTCGTCGACCATGTCGGCGCTCTCGCCGGGTTCGAGGTCGGTTTCGACGCCGAGTTCGTCGAGGACGTGCTTGTAGGCGTCCTGCTTCTGGGTGGGGACGCGGTCGCCGCTGTGGACGACGACGGGCGTGCCCGCTGCGGCGGCGACGACACCTGCGGCGACGCCGAGGATCGCAGTCCGGCCCTTGCCGTCGTAGTTGGCGCCACAGTCGACGGGGTCGACCCCCGGGGTGGCCGTCTCGACGGACGTCTCGCGCATGACGTCGACGAAGGCGCCGAGTTCTTCGGGCGTGTTGCGCTTCCAGCGGTTGGCCAGCCAGAACGCGCCGAGCGTCGTGTGGTCGGGCTCGCCGTCGAGGATGCGCCGCATGGCCTCGCGGGCCTGCGGGCGGTCCATGTCGTCGGCGGACTTGTGCCCCGACCCGACGACCTCGGTCATCAGCCGCTTGAGGGGCCAGTCGCCGTACTCCTGGGTCGCGTGTGCCATATCCGACCGTTCGAACTCGGCCCGCTAAAGGCTCTCGTTTCCCGCAGTCGAAAGAGGTACTTCCCACCACTCCTAACTGCCATCGATGAGTCGGGGTTCCGGCGACTGGCGCAATCTCGTCGACGACGTGGACGCCGCGCTGATAGACGGGTGGCAGAGCGGGTTCCCGATCGCCGAGCGTCCGTTCGACGTCGTGGGTGCGGACGTCGGCGTCTCGGGAACCGAAGCGCTCGACCGCATCGAACGGCTCTACGACGAGGGTATCTTCCGGCGGTTCGGGCCCGTGCTCAACCCGCCGGTCATCGGGAGTTCGACACTGGCGGCCGTCCGCGCGCCCGAGGAGCGCTTCGACGAGGTGGCCGACGTGATAAACGGCCACCGACAGGTCAACCACAACTACGCCCGCGACCACGAGTGGAACATGTGGTTCGTCGTGACGGCCGCCTCGAAGGAGCGCCGCGACGCCATCCTCGACGAGATTGCGGCCGAGACGGGCCTCGAGGTGCTCGTCCTCCCGATGCTGACCGACTTCTACATCGATCTCGAGTTCCCGGTGGTCAACTCCGACCGGTTCGCCCGCGAGAGCCTGGCCGAGACGGCAGTCGACGCCACCGAGATCAGCGAACGGGCGGCGGTCGACCTGTCCGACCTGGAGCGGCGACTCCTGCTGGAGGTCCAGGACGGTTTCCCGCTCTCGGCGACGCCCTACCGCGACGTGGCCGACGCGCTCGACGCATCGGTCGCGGACGTGCTCGGGGCGGTCGAGCGCCTGCTGGCGGCGGGGTGTATCAAGCGGATCGGCTGTGTCGTCAACCACCTCGCGACCGGGTTCGACGCCAACTGTATGGTCGTCTGGGACGTCCCCGACGACGAACTCGACGACCGGGGTGTCGAAGTAGGCCGGTTGCCCTACGTGACGCTGTGTTACCACCGGCCGCGCCGTCCCGGACAGGACTGGCAGTACAATCTCTTTACCATGGTCCACGGGCGCGAGCAGTCGGCGGTCGAGGCGAAGATCGACGAGCTGGCGGCCGAACACCTGCCCTACGACCACGAGCGACTCTTCTCGACGGCGACGCTGAAACAGACCGGCGCGCGATACGAGGCGCTGGTCGGCGAGGACACAGCACCCGATTCCGACCGGATACAGGGGTCGGAGACGGCGTGACGGCGAGGAGTCGGCGGGCCCGACACCGACCGAACCTTTTTGCACCCACTCCACACATATGCTGGACGTTCGAATGACGGGGGAGTCACCGGTGGTACTGGTCGTCGACGACGAGCCCGACGTCGCCGATTCGTACGCGGCGTTCGTCCGGGACCGGTACGCCGTGCGAACGGCCTACAGCGGCCAGGCGGCACTGGACGAACTCGACGAGGACGTCGACGTCGTGTTGCTCGACCGCCGGATGCCGGACATGTTCGGTGACGAGGTGCTCGAACGGATCCGCGAGCGCGGGCTCGAGTGTCGCGTCGCGATGGTCACTGCCGTCGATCCCGACATCGACATCATCGACATGGAGTTCGACGACTACGTCGTCAAGCCGGTCACGCGGTCGGACGTTCTCGACACCGTCGAGCGGCTCCTCCGGGTCAGCGAGTACGAACGGACGCTCAGGGAGTACTACCGGGTGACGCGCAAACACGTCGCGCTCTCGAACGCGAGGGGGAACGCGAACCTGGCGGACGACCCCGAGTTCGCCGAGTTGACCGAGCGCCGCGAGCGACTCCACGAGGAACTCGAGTCCACGGCGGAGCGGTTCGTCGACGGCGACTTCGAGACGCTGTTCAGCGACTTCTCGGAGTGACGTCGCCGCTCCGGATGACCGTCGAGCGTATTCACGGACACCGACCGGGAGAGCGGCCAGAAACTCTGGGTTCCGAAAGCACTATTCGGGGAAAGTCCTAAGCGGGCGCTGATGAGCAAGCAACTGCCGGACGTCCAGGCTTCGCGGCCGGACGTGACCGTCGGCCTGAACCGCGTCGGCGTCACCGGCGTGGAGAAACTCGTCGAGATCAGTCGCGAGGACGACCGGCCGTACGTGCTGATGGCCGAGTTCGAGGTGTTCGTCGACCTGCCGAGCTGGCGCAAGGGTGCCGACATGAGCCGCAACATGGAGGTCATCGACGAGACGCTCGAAGCCGCCGTCAGAGAGCCCGCCTACCGCGTCGAGGACGTCTGCGGGGACGCGGCCGAACGGCTGCTCGACAAACACGACTACACCACGAAAGCCGAGGTCCGCATGGAGGCGGAGTTCGTCACGCGCGACCGGACGCCCGCCAGCGACCGGCCGACCCAGTCGACCGCCGACATAATCGCCTCGGCGACGGCGACCGACGACAGCATACACGAGGAGGTCGGCGCCCGCGTCACCGGGATGACCGTCTGTCCGTGCTCCCAGGGGATGTCCGCCGCCCGCGCTCGCGAGACTCTCCGGGGGATGGACGTCGACGACGACACGATCGAGGAGTTCCTCCAGGAGGTGCCCCAGCCCGGCCACTCACAGCGGGGCCACGCGACGCTCACCATCGAATCGGAGGACGGCCCCGACGTCGACCTGACCGAGATCATCGAGGTGGCCCGGGACTCGATGAGCGCGCGCATCTACAACCTCGCCAAGCGCCCCGACGAGGACCACATGACCTACGAGTCCCACAGCGACGCCAAGTTCGTCGAGGACTGTGTCCGCTCGATGGCCGAGGGGGTCGTCGAGGAGTTCCCTGGGCTGGACGACGACGCACTCGTCCGGATGGAACAGTCCAACGACGAGTCGATCCACCAGCACAACGCCCACGCCGAACGAGTCGCCGAGGTCGCGACGCTCCGCCGCGAGATCGACGGTGACGGCACCCGGCGGTAGGCCGACCATTCACGTCCTGCCCGTCCCTGCTCGACCGGTCCCGCCCGCCCCGTCCGCGATAGAACGGGCGGGGATCACGGACCGAACAGTCGGGAAGATTGAAACCGTCCGGGGTCGGCTATAGGGTATGGGAAAGCGCATCCTCGTTCCGGTGGACGGGTCCGAACAGGCCCACGAGGCCTGCGAGTTCGTCACCAGGGAGTTTCCGGGTGCCGAGATGGTCCTGTTGCACGTCATCAACCCCGCGGAGGCGGGCTACAGCGCCCAGGCGTCGATCCCCAGTTTCTCCGAGGAGTGGTACGACCAGCAACGCGAGCAGGCCGAGGCGCTCTTCGAGGAAGTCACAGGCGACGTCGAAGCGACGGATGCCGAGATGGACGTCTCGACCGACATCGAGGTCGGCAAACCGGTCGCGGCCATCGTCGAGTACGCCGAGGAGAACGACGTCGACCAGATCGTCATGGGGAGTCACGGCCGCTCGGGCGTCTCCCGGGTCCTGCTGGGTAGCGTCGCCGAGACCGTCGTCCGGCGCTCGCCAGTCCCCGTGACCGTCGTTCGGTGACGTGGGCTCAGTCCTCGGCACCGTGTGCGTGGCGAACGATGTGGACGTCGTAGCGGGGGTCCTCGGAGACCGGCGCGCCGACGCTCGTGACCGGCGTGGAGACGCGACCGGCGTTCTCGCTCCCGATGAAGACGACCGAGGCACCGACTTCCTGGGCGACCGCCCGGATCGTCCGCACGACGTCGGTCGTGACCGAGGCGACCGAACTGACGTCTTCGGGACGTTCACACCGGAAGGTGGCCGCCGGTGCGACCTCGGCGACCTGCGAGCGGAGGCGGTCGACGATGTCATCTGCGTCGTACTCGTCGGTCGCCTCGATCCAGCCGCGCTCGACCGCGAAGTCGCGTTCGTCGACCGGGACGACCGCCAGCGCGAGCACGTCCTCGTCCATGACCGACGCGAACTCGGCGGCCCGCGCCAGAGCGGCCTCGGCCAGCGGGGACCCGTCGAAGGGCACGAGATAGGTCATACACTGGAGTGTGGTCGCTCGGGTCTTATAGCCGCGGGACTTCGACGTCGCGGAGGCGGCGTCCGGCGAAGAGACCGTCACGCACAAGCGCCACCGGTCGCAACGTCGGGGCGATGAGCGAGGGCGACGTGGCCGATGGCTCCCTCCCGGAGGACGTCGACGCCGTCAGGGCGGCGCTGGTCGAGTGGTACGAACAGGACCACCGCCCGTTCCCCTGGCGCGAGACCGACGACCCCTACGAGGTGCTCGTCTCGGAGGTGATGAGCCAGCAGACCCAGCTCGGCCGCGTCGTCGAGGCCTGGGCGGCCTTCACCGAGCGGTGGCCCACAGCGGCGGACCTGGCGGCGGCCGACCGCGCCGACGTGGTGGGGTTCTGGACCGACCACAGTCTGGGATACAACAACCGCGCGAAGTACCTCCACGAGGCCGCCCGACAGGTCACCGAGGACTACGGCGGGGCGTTTCCCGAAGAGCCCGACGAGCTCTCGGAACTGATGGGTGTCGGGCCCTACACCGCCAACGCCGTCGCGAGTTTCGCCTTCGACAACGGGAACGCTGTCGTCGACACCAACGTGAAGCGAGTGCTGTACCGCGCCTTCGACGTCGCGGACGACGACGCGGCCTTCGAGCGCGTCGCTTCGGGGCTCATGCCCGAGGGCGAGTCGCGGGTCTGGAACAACGCCATCATGGAACTGGGCGGGGTGGCCTGCGAGAAAACACCGAGTTGCGACGCGGCGGGGTGCCCGTGGCGGACGTGGTGTCACGCCTACGAGACGGGTGATTTCACCGCACCGGACGTCCCGACCCAGCCCGAATTCGAGGGGTCGCGCCGGCAGATGCGCGGACGGGTTATCTCCGTGCTCCGGGAGTACGACGAACTCGCGCTGGACGACCTGGGACCGCGGGTCCGCGTCGACTACGTCCCCGACGGGGAGTACGGCCGGGAGTGGCTCCGGGACCTGGTCTCGGACCTGGCCGACGACGAACTCGTCACCGTCGAGGAGCGAGGTGACGACGGCGAGCATGGCGACGACGGCGAGACGGTCGCGCGCCTGAAACGCTGAGAACCGCGCACGCCGAGAAGCGTCACTCCGCTGCGAGCGTCTGGAGGCGCCGCCGGGCCGCGTAAACCACGAGCAGCGCGACGACCAGAAGCAGGAATAACACGAGGACTCCGACGACGACGGGACTGATACCGTCGATGGGCCACGTCTCCTCCAGAGCACTCGTGTCGTCGACTCCGCCGGGCGTGACGGTCGCGTTCGCCTGTGCCGGCGTCGGGTCGACCGGGACGTCTGTGCGTCCCCCCTCGGTCGTTCGTCGGCTGGTCGTAGTTGGCTCTGCAGTGCCGTCACTATCGGCAGGGGATTCGGTCCGACTGGGAGTCCCGTCCTGGTCTGTAGTCGGACCAGCGGTCGCCGTCGGTGTCGGAGTCGGCACGGGCGTCGGCGTCGGGGTGAGAGTCGCCGTGGCGGTCGGAACGGGCGTGGGAGTCGGGGAGGGGGTCGGCGTCGGGGTCGCTGTCGGCGTCGGCGTCGGCGTCGGCGTCGCTGTCGGCGTCGTCTCCCCGGGGGTCACAGTGATTTCCCCGCAGGTCGCCGTGTCGGTTCGCCCCTGGGCGTCGGTCACGCGGACTGCGGGTCTGTAGGTCCCTGGCTCCTGGTAGCGCACCCTGATCGTCGCTCCGCCGGTCTCGTTGACGAACGGTCCCTCTGCGAACTTCGAGAACACGTACGATTCGGCACCCGTGGAATCGGTCGCGTCGAGGAGGAGTCGCTCCCCGACGGAGACCTGGACCTCCGGCGACCGACAGCGAGCGACCGGCCCCGGGCCCGCCGTGGAGTCGTCGGTGGTCGCCACCTGTGCAGCGAGGTCGCCGTCCGGTCGGTCGGCAGCGTCGCCGCCGTCCCCGAACGCCGACTGGGTAGGACCACCGCTCGCTCCGACGGCGCCACCGGCTGCGACCGCGACGAGGACTGCGAGGGCGCCCACGAGCGCCAGTGTCGACCCGGACGACCCAGGGCTGGACTCTCGGACCCGGTTATCCTCTCTCGTGTCGTTCGTTCGACCCATCGGTTCACTCGCCTCCCCGGGTGAAACCGCGCTGTTGCGACGTTTCGACCGGCGACCGGCACTGACTCGCTAGCTGTCTCATCTGATCTGTGCCATCGATCCCTGTCCAGAACAAAGAATCTATCCGCTAGACTTCTAGAGACGCGAGCGGATAGTCGACCGGCGCTACTTTACCGGGTCGCTCGCAATCGGGGGGTATGTCCGACCCACCGCACGTCGTCGCAGTCTGTGGTAGTCTCAGAGACGGCAGTTACACGCGCAAGGCGCTCCGACACGCCCTCGACGCCGCCGAAGGCCGCGGTGCAACGACGACCCTCGTCGACCTCCGGGAGTACGACCTCCCGGTCTTCGACCCCGATACCGACGACCTGCCGGACGCTCACCGCCTCCAGGAGACGATCGCCACCGCGGACTCCGTGCTCCTCGGAACGCCGGTGTATCACGGTTCGTACGCCACACCGCTGAAGAACGCCCTCGACTACTGCGGGTTCGACGAGTTCGAGAACACGACCGTCGGCCTGCTGTGTGTCTCGGGCGGGAGTTTCCCCATCACGTCGCTCGACCACCTCCGGTCGGTGTGCCGCTCGCTGAACGCGTGGGTGATCCCCCATCAGGCCGCCCTGCCGAAGGCGCGAAACATGTTCGATGGCGAGGAGTTCGTCGACGAGAGTTCGGCCGAGCGGGTGGCGACGCTCGGTGTGCGGGCCGTCGAGTACGCGAACATCGAACCCGACCCGGCGTGTCTGGAGAGCAGGGAGAACGTCGGCGCGGCCGACTGAAAGCGACGGGAGCACGTCGAGAGGCCCGATACTCGCCGGCCGTGGTCGCGGTCGACCGACTACCCCCGGTCATCGACCGCTCCCCGTTCCGGGGAAACAATAAATAGCGTGAGGGATGTTGGTTAACCAACCAGAGGCTCGGACGGGGTCCCAGGACTGATGAGACGAGCAAGTAGAACCCACGCTGACCGGTCTCGCCGTGCCGACTCGAACAGTTCCCGGCGCGGCGGCGACCGGGACTCCGGCGGGCGAACGCCCGTCGCACAGGTACACCGCTCGGCGGGCAACCAGGCCGTCCAGCGGGCGACGAAGGACCGGAACCAGGGCCAGAGCCAGGATCAGAAACGGATCGGGGAGCACCACTTCGGGCGCGGGTACGAGGAACCGACGGCGGCAGAGCGGGACCGGGCGGTCTCCGAGGCCGACTTCAGGGCGGTTATCCGGGCGTCGCTCGAAAACAGGGGCATTTCCCCACCGTCGGGGGGTCTCACACTGGACGACTACATCACGACCGACATGGTGATCTCCTCCGAGGGGGCCTATCCCACGACGAAGGCGCGGATCCGGGTCGGTCCCGACGGGAACCTGCTCCCCTCGATAGCGACGATCGAGGCCCGGCGACCCGAGAGTGGGTACGGATCGGGGTCCCTGCAGACGGCCACCACGTGGATCGCCTTCGAGGTCTCGCGGATACCCGACGGGGGGCTGTACGTCCAGGCCGTGAAACAGAAGGCCAAAGAGCGACAGGGAAAGACGATATTCCCGATGACTGCGGCGGCGGACAAGACGATCAGTATCCGCGACCAGACTCCCGATCCATCGGAGACCGAGGGGACTCCGCCGTACAGCATGCCCGACGACGAGCGCGTGCCGGGCCTCGTCAACGGCCTCCTCGAAACGGCGGGGATCAAGGTCGGAGCGGCCGCCCCGATGACGGTCCCCGGGAACGAACGAGGCGACGGGAAGAAACCGACTGAGACCGACCCGAAGGACCCGAACGGACCGAAGAGTCCGAAGGGGCCGAAGGGGCCGAAAAGCCCGAAGGATCCGAAGACCCCGGCCGGCACGCCAGTTCCGTCGAAGACCACCGGCGACCGGGGGCGAGGCACCACCTACGAGGTCCAGCCGGGCGACACGCTCTGGGGGATCGCCGAACGCTTCTACGGCGACGGTCGCAAGTGGCGAGTCATCTACGAGGCGAATCCGACGAAGATCGAGGACCCCGACCTGATACAGCCGGAACAGGACCTGCGGATCCCCCCGAAGGCGAAAGCCGAACAGTTCGACCGGAGCGAGTACGAGGACCCGCGGTCGGCAGGGCTCGGCAAGGGAACGTTCTGAGCCGAGTTCGGTCGGTTCTCGACGTTCAGGGGAGCAGGTCCGCCTCGATAGATCGAGTGGTGACGCTCAGACAGTCCCTGGGGGCGAGCATCGACGGGGGCTGGATAGTCGACGCACGGGGCGTGGAAAGGGGGACGAGAGCGATAGGTTCTTACTCGGGTCGGTGATACGCCGGGGTGAGCGCGGGTTGCCGAGCCAGGCCAAAGGCGCAGCGCTTAGGACGCTGTCCCGTAGGGGTCCGCCGGTTCGAATCCGGTCCCGCGCATGCCATCTCCGAACGACAGTGAGGAGTGGCATCGCCGACCGGATTCGAACCCTGGCAGTCGCAGTGCGCGCAGCGAACGAAGTGAGCGAGCACAACCGTCTGCCTCCGGTTCGAATCCGGTCCCGCGCACCCCAAAATACTTCGTTACTGATATATTAACGGCGACGGTCAGCGGCTGGAATCGCTCGACAGTACCGGATCCGTAGACGGCAAGAAACCGGTTCGTAACGGAGTACCGAATTCGGATGGAGTATCAAAATCCCTTATCAGTCAGACGTATGTCATACGGACCAACGGTGGATCAAATGGGGGTTCGAACGAAACTGGCCGGCCTGCTCCGGACGGATAACCGCGAGCGACCGTACGAGTGTCTCTCGTGTGGCCTCGAACTCGACCTCGTCTACCACACCTGTCCCCGATGTGGGAGTTTCCGCGTCGACCGGCGGCCCGAGTGTTTCGACGAGCAGGGCCGCTTCCTGTCGTCGGTGCCGGCCAGGGCCGCGAATCCCTCGCCCGACCAGGCGGGCTACAAGCGGAGCAATTCGGACTGACGGCAATCCACGCGGTCGTCGAGCGAGCGACACAGCGAGAACGCGACGATCCTGCCGACGGACGTCACTCCGGAGTGGCCCCACCCCGGACGGCACCGATTCGCGTTACTCTTCAGGGCAACTCGGTACCGGACGTCTCGCCGAAGGCGCCGACGAGCGTGAGTTCCTGTCCCTCGGGAACCTCTAGCAGTTCCTCAACCGCGGGCTCGTCGACGGTGTAGAGACAGGAGGGACTCGACGCCGGGGAGTAGCGAGTCCGGGAGACCCACCCCGGAACGCTGCGACGTTAGAGGCTCTTGATGTCGGTCGTCTCGTTGCCGTCGGCGTCCGTGACGGTTATCTTGACCTCTTCGCCCCCTGTAACTGTCGGCCGGCGACGCCACACGTTTTTGTCCTCGGCGTCGATACGGGGAAGAGATGTCGCTGACGACTGCCGCCTGGACGCTGGTCGCGGGCGCCGTCTTCGGGCTGGCGCTGGCCGCACCCCCCGGCCCCATGAACGCCGTCATCGCCGAGGAGAGCGTCCTTCGGGGGTGGCTCGCCGGCTTTACAGCGGGCCTGGGTGCGATGACCGCCGACTTCGTGTTCTTCCTGCTCTCGCTGGGCGGGGTGGTCGCCTTCCTCGACGACGCCACGACAGTGCGCGCCCTGATGATCCTCGTCGGCGGCCTGGTCATGCTGTACTTCGCCTACGGCGCGGTCCGTGACCTCCAGAACACGTTCGTCTCGGACAGCGACGAGCGTGAAGCCGATCGGGACGGATCCGAGGCGAGCGACTGGGGGGGCCGCGAGACCGCCCCCTCCGAGGGGAACGCGTGGGACGATCGCGAGGTCGACCCGTCAGACAGGAACGACAGTGACGGCGGTGGCGAGGGTGGCAACGGTGACGACGGTGGCAACGGCGGGATCGCGGCGGCGTTCGGGGGGAGCGGAGCCAGCGGAGTCGGGAGCGAGACCGATAGTGGGAGCGTCCCGGGCACCCGTGGCTTCCGGAAGGCGCTCTTGCTGGCGCTGACCAACCCCTACCAGATACTGTTCTGGCTGACCGTGGGGGTCGGACTGTTGCGCCCGGGGACGGTCGACGTGCTCGCAGTCCTGCCGGTCGTCGGCGCGGACCTGGCGGGATCGCTGGTCGTCCGGACCGGGAGCCCGGCGTTGCTCGTTGGGCTGTTCTGTGGGATCGTCGTCTGGATAGTGGGCTTCCCGGCGACGCTGGTGCGGGTCGGACGGCGGGTCGACGCGTTCGCACCGGCGGTCGCGGCGCTGTCGGCGGTCGTGCTCGCCGGCTTCGGCGTCACGTTCCTGTGGACCGCGGCGACGACGCTGCTGTAGTGGTCGACGGACGCTGGAACCGGGGTCGCCGCGTCAGTCTTCGGCCATCTCGTCGGGGACGTCGCCGGCACCACCGTCGAGGTCGACGACGGCGACTTCGGATTCGAGCCACTCGCGGAACCACTTGACGCGCTTGAGACGGCGGTGGGCGATGCTCTCGGCGGTGTCGGACTCGATGCGCTCGCGGGCGTCCCGACCGCGTTCGAGGACGCGCCCGACCATCTCCGCGGAGTCGACGTGGTCGCGGGACTCGTAGCCCATCCGGAGGAGCATGAGCGCGGCACCGTTGGCGCCGACCTTGTCGAGGACGTCGGCCTCGATCAGACACCGCGTCTCGAGGGGCAGGTCGTTCAGGTCACCCTGGTAGGAGTGGCGCTCGACCGCGGCACACACTTCCTCGACGAACGATGCGGGGTAGTCGCCGTGGCTCTGGAGGTACTCGCGGGCGATGCGGGCGCCCTCCTCGGCGTGGCGGTCCTGGTCGACCTCGAGTTTCGCGATGTCGTGAAAGAGCGCCGCCACGCGCGTGACGTCCACGTTGGCACCCTCCTCGCGGGCGATCTCCGCTGCGAGGTCGACGACGTTCAGGATGTGGTTGAAGCGGTACTCGGCGGAGTGCCAGGGGTACCACCGCATCCGGCCGCCGTCCTCCTCGTTTTCGACGCTGGCCGCGAGGTAGTCGTGGACGAACGCCTTCATCTCCTCGAACTCCGCCTCGGAGACGGGCGACTCCCTAATCTCGACGCCCACGGAACCACCTCCGGAACTCGGACTCGATACTCATCTTAACACGTAAGAGGTACGTTCGACACATATGCGTTACGACAACCGTTTGCACACCGTTGACACGCGCTCGGTCTGCGGATGGTCAGGTCCCACAGGGCCCGGGACCGTCGCGGGGTTCAAATACGTCCGTCCCGAACGCCGCGCCGTGAGCGGAAGCGACCGCGGCCGACCCGACGGCGGCGAGACTGTCCGGGACGAGTCCGACGGCGACGACACCGCCGACAGCAGTCCCGACGAGGACCCGACGGACCGCGAGAGCGAAGACAGCGGCGACGGGGAGGAACTCGTCGGCCGCCGGACCAGCCGTCACGAGCGGTTGACGGTCCACGCGACACCCGGCGCGCGCAACTCGCTGGGCCACTGGCGGGAGGCGAGGGGGATCCTCCGCGTCACGGTCAACTTCCTCGTCGTCTGGCTGGTCCGGTACTCGCCGAGTCTCAGACTCAAACGCTGGTTGCTCCGGCGGCTCGGCGCGGACATCGGGGAGGGGGTCGCGTTCGCACTCACCGCGACACCGGACGTCTTCTGGCCGGAACTCGTCACTGTCGAGGATTACGCCATCATCGGGTACGACGCCACGATCCTCTGTCACGAGTTCCTCCAGGACGAGTACCGTACCGGCGAGGTGGTCGTCGGCGAGCGGGCGATGATCGGCGCCGACGCGATGATCCTCCCCGGCGTCGAGATCGGTGCCGACGCACAGGTCGCCGCCAACTCGATGGTGACCGACGACGTACCCCCGGGGACGACAGTGGCGGGCGTTCCGGCGACACCTATCGAGGAGTGAACGCGTTCGAAATCCGGGCCCGACACTGCTCTCTTCGACACACTCCGGAACCTGGCCAGACCGCTGCTGGTCACGTCCCCTGATTTGTTCGCCCACGGCTTCCCGGTCCCCGTCACGGTCAGGGCCAGCGGCTGACACGTTATCGCTGGGAGTCTCCCGGCTCTCTGACGCGGTATTCGTTGAGTGTTCCGGTCCTGTCGACCACGATCTCGTTTTCGTCTTCGAGCTTGCGGAGTTTGTTGTATATCTGATGGTCGGGGAAGTCGAGTTCCGCCCGGAGATCCTCGATCGTCTTCGGGTTCTCCAGCGAGACGAGTAACGCGTTTTCCAGGCAATAGGAGACGAGTCGCCGGTGGATCGGCGGGTCGATCCCTTCTCGCTCTTTCAGCACGTCCATCGTGTCGAGGACGGCGAACGAAAAGTACTGTCCGGTCAGTTCTTCCTGTCTCCTGATCTCGTCGAACAGACTCTCCCAGTCGATGCTGGTTCGGCGGGTGACCAGTGCGGCGTCTTCGAGATCCCCCTCCCGTTCGGTGACCGATTTGAACAGGAAGATATCGGTGAGAGATACGAGATGTAACTGGAGATTGCCGTAGTCGTAGGTCCGGTCGGCCCGTTTCATCTGTTCCGTCAACTCGAGTTTCCCGGCGACGGTGGTGACGAAGATATCGTATCTCGGAGCGCCGTCTTTTTCGAAAACGACCGCCGGATCGAGTTCCTCGTATGCCTTTTCCAGGTCGGTCCGTTCCTCGTACCCGAGTGCTCTGACTGCCTCTCCCAGAGTCAGCAGTGTCTCGTTGCTGTCGACGACGATATCCAGGTCTTTGGTGGAGTCTTTCAGTTCTCTGAGGATCAGGTTGCCGCCGCCTACCAGATACGCGTCGACCGCTGTTTCGAGTTCCGCTCCGAGTTGCTGGAGACCGTTACTGAGGCTCTCTTCGGGGTGATACCCTCGCAGGAAGACGTCGTAGTCCTGTGCGAGTGACGTGAACTCCTCCCGGGGCAGAAACCGGTCTTCCTGTTTGACGTCGCGCTGGTCGGCGTAGGCCAGGGTGTCGGCCCACTCTTCGACGCAATCCCAGGTGTCGGCGAGGTTCCAGACCTCGGAAACGTCGAGTATCGACCGGTGTTTGAGGTAGAAGACGGCCGCCATCGACGCCTGTTTTCGGGTTTCGGCGGCCCTGACCGCGTGGACGAGTACGTCTTCGATATCCGGATCGGTCTCACCCTGGTATCGGTAGTCCCTCGCGGGATAGTACTCGACTCCGTATCGTTGGAACGCCGAGAACGCGGTCGGTGTTCCGTCGGTGTCACCGTCCTGGGTTACGACCAGTGTCTCGTTTTCAGCCCGGTATTCCCTGGCTTCCGGTTGCGTCGTCCCGCTAGTCGTTGCTTTCAGGAACTCCTGGAGAGTCTCGTCTGCGATCCTGTACGCTCCGTTCTCCCCTTTCGCCACCGCACCGACTGTCCGGAGGTCGCCGAGTGCCGAGTATGTGGTCGAGGCAGGGAATCCCCGTTTCTCGAGGGTCGTGACCGTGGCAGTGCTCCGGTGTAGTTCGCGCAGGATCTCTTCTTTCTTGCCGGCGAGCAGCGTACCGACGTCGTATTTTTCGGAGAGTCGGGCGAACAACCGGGCCTCGTACGTGTCCGCATACTCGACTGTCCGACCTTTTTCGACGAGATGGTGCTCCGAGAGGTCGGTGACGAGCTCGGACACCCATCCCTGGCTCATGTCCAGCTCCTCGGCCAGTTCCGTTACTGAATGGGAACCCTGCCGGAGTTGTTCCAGTATCTCGATCTCGGCACGACGCATATATTCTAACTATAGCAATATCACTTATAAATTTATGGCTCTTACTGAAATAAACAGGGTGAGAACTCACGTATCAGGTCTCTCACGGGATCGATATCGAACGCTATCTTCGAGCGTCCGCGGGCCGGGGAGGTTCAGCGTTGTCCGTCCCCACCCCCTCGATTCAGTCAGTCCAGCACCGCCCGCACACACAGAAAGACCGGATTTCGCGACTCTTTCTCGTATCGCTCGGGCCGCTTCGCCGCGAACGCCTCGGTGGGCTGTGGCTCGCAGAGTTCGTCGATCCGGAATCCGGACTCGACCACCGGACCGAGCATCGCACCGAGCGGGCGGCGGTAGCAGGGCACGTCGACGGACCACTCCTTGACGTACTGTTCGGTCTCGAAGTAGTTCTCCGCCTCGTCCAGCGTGTCCAGCGGGTGGACGACCGAGAAGACGACGAACCCGCCGGGCCTGGTCACTCGGGCGAACTCGGCGAACAGGGACTCCCAGTCCTCGACGTAATCGAGCACGAGCGCGCTGACGACGCCGTCGAACTCTCCATCCTCGGCGAATTCGAGTGGCTCGCCGAGCGTCGCGCGGTGGAACTCTGCCCGGTCGCCGACTGTCTCGCGGGCGTGGTCTAGCATCGCCTCGCTGACGTCGACGCCGACCACGTCTGCACCCTGGTCGAGCAACCACCCGGTGTAGACGCCGGTACCACAGCCCGCGTCGAGTATCCGTTCGCCTTCGACGTCGGGGATCAACCCGGTCGTGCCCGGGAACTCCAGATGCGCGTTGTAGGCGCTGGTCGGGACGTCCTCGGCGTACTCGTCGGCGATGGCGTCGTAGGCGTCCTCGGCGATGGGGTCCTCGCCAGCGGAGTCGCCGGTGGTGTGGTTCTCTCCGGGGGGCATCGGACCCGGACGTACATTCCGGCTCAGTGGTAGGTGCTTCGGTTCACTCGCGGATGCGGACGACGCCCGAGCGCAACACCTTCTGGTTGGGGACGATGTACTCCTCGCCGTCGTTCTCGATGCGGGTCGTGAACATGTCCACCTCCTGGACGATGCCCTCGTTGCCGGCGACGCGGATGCGGTCGCCGATGCTGTAGGGCTGGTTGAGGAGGACGTAGATGCCCGCGGCGCCGGCCCGCAGCAGGTCCCAGAACGAGAGCAGAGCGAGCAGGACGATGCCGAGCGCGTAGATGCGCAACAGGACGAGCAGTGCCTCGATGGCGACGCCGAGCTGGCCGAGTGCGATCAGCGCCGCGACGTAGTAGATGCTGTACTTGACGAGTCCCGGGATGAGCCCGACCTCGGGGAGTTTGACGCTCTTGAGTCGTTCGCTGACCATGAGCGCCGCCTTGTCCCCGAGGACGAGTCCCGCGATGACCGCGAGCGCGGCGATGAACAGCCGCGGGAGGTAGGTGGTGAGCTGTGACCAGAACAGCGTCGTCGGGACGAGTTGTGCGATGCTTATCGCCAGGATCACGGCCCCGAGGTAGACGAACACGGCCACGAGGATGGCCACGACGCCGACGGTCGACGTGCCGAAACTCTGGGCCGTCCGGTCGAAGGGCGTTCCCTCGACGGTCTCGTCGACGCCGGCGTTGCGGAGCAGCCGTTTCGTCCAGCGCCAGGCGGCGTAGCTCACGACGACGCCGAGGATGAGCACCAGCATCGACACCCAGAACGCCGTCTCCTCGGAGAAGATCCGCCGGACGAACACCGGCCAGTCGACCTGCGTCGGGTCGAACTGCATCAGTACTCCTCCGGATCGATCTCCAGGACGATATCGCCGGCCTTGAACGCGCGGACGAGCCCGTCGCTCTCGCTCAGGACGATGGCGACCGCGTTCGTGTCACGCGTGATCCCGCCGGCGGCCATGTGGCGGGTCCCGAGGCCCTTCGGGATGTCCACGCCCTCGGCGGAGGGCTCGAGGTAGCGATACGCGGAGACGATCTTCCCCGAGTCCGAGATGACGAAGGCACCGTCGAGCCGGGAGAACTCCTTGAGCATCACGTTCACGATGGGGTCGCCGACGTGGACGTGGGACTTCTCGAAGGGATTGTAGGAGAGCGGCCGGGACTTGTTCATCACCTTCCCGGCGTCGCCGACGACGAACAGCGCGCCGACGGGCTTGCCCTTCTGGCCTTTCTTGCCCAGTTCGACCGCGACTTCGAGGACGTTGCGGATGACCGCGGGTTCGGCCCGCGAGTTGACGAACAGGTCGTAGACGCCCGACTGGTCGAATCGGCCGGCCTGGACGCGGGCGACGGTGTCCTCGTCGTCGCCGAAGACGTCCGCGACACACACCACGGTCGACTCGTCGTCGACGTAGCCGTTCTCGATGGCACCCTCGACTCCGAAGCGGACCCGCTCGTGGAAGTCCGTGAAATCGAGCGGTAACTCGACGAACGCGTCCGCATCGACCTCGTTTTCCGGCGCGACCACGACGACGTCGGTCTCTCCCGCCAGTTCCTCGTACCGCGACCGACTCGACGAGAACAGGAACACCGCGTCGGCGTCGGCCACCAGCTCCGCGACGAACTCGTCAAGGTCGGTCATTGTCGTATCACACAATCCGACAAGAAAAAAGGATTGCGTTGTGGTCGGACCCCCGTCGGTCACCCGTCTGACAGTACCCGGTCCGGAAGACGTGGACAGCGGCGGTGACCATGACGGTGACTGTGACTGTGACCGTGACAACCGCCGGTCCGAGGTATCAGGGGAAGTCAGCGGCGTCGTCATCGTGTATCGGTCCGCTGGTCGGTCCGCCGGTCGGTCCGCTGGTCGGTCCGCCGGTCGGTTCGCCGCTCGGTCGGTCGGGCGTCCCGGTCACCGCCGGTCCCCGACGGTCCGGAGCGAAACGGGGTTCGCGTCTGCAGCCAGACGTGGCCGTCCCCCGAGAGCGTCGCCACGCTCCCCTCGCCGCCGAGGGTGTTCGTCCTGATCCCGCCGACGCGCTCCCGGGAGACGTCCAGTCCCGCCGTCCACGCGAGGAGGTGGTCCTCGTCGGCGACGAGCGGGTCCTCCGGTGTCACCACTCGCTCGGAGATCGCCCCGAACGACGAGAGAAACGCCCAGCCTGCCCCCGACAGTCCGAGTACCGTGATTCCTTCCGACCCGGAGCGACTCCCGGTGACACCGGTTCTGGTGGCGTGTTCGACGGCCGGCTCCCACGCCAGCGTCGCGGCGCTCCGGACGCTGAGCGGCCCCCGCTCCTCCACGTCGACGGCCGTCACGTCACCGGGGTGGGCGGGAGCGAGCGTCACCGTCGCGCCGTCACGTTCGGCGGTGAACGTCGTCTCGACCGGCGCCGGGTCGTCACTGACCGCCCGCCTGACCATCCCTCCGATGCCGTCCGCGCCCCCGACGTCAGCCTCCATCGTCACGTCGCGACTCCGCGACAGCAGCGCTCCCCGGGCCGCACGGACCTCCTCTCCCCGCCCGAGTTCGACGTCCAGCACGGCGTAACTGGGCCGGTGCAGGATCTCGAACTCCATACACCCGATCGCTTCGCACTTGCACTTAAACCAGGGCTCTAGCATGTGTGATCACCACCCGTTCTCGCCGTGAGAGTTTCAGAGCACCTTTACACGGGCCAGTCGAGCGTTCGTCCGAAACGGGACGGCCGGGTACTCGCGCTGGCCGGTCCACGGGGAAGACAGATGTCGGAGACAGACCACCACCCGCTCCGGCGGGTCGAGGCGCTCGCGCTGGTCGCTATCGGCGGCTTCGCCGGGTCGAACCTCCGCTATTTCGTCGACTTGCTCGTGGGTGGCCTGCCGGCGACGCTGGCGGTCAACGCCGCCGGGAGTTTCGTCCTCGGGTTCGTCCTCTACGAGGCCGTCAGGTCGGAGGTTCTCGCCCCGGAGACGCGGTCGGTCCTCGCGACCGGTTTCCTCTCGTCGCTGACCACCTACAGCACCTTCGCCCTCCAGAGCGTCCAGTCGACGCCGTTCTGGCTGCTCGCGAACGTGACCGCCAACTACGCGCTCGGGTTCGCCGGCGTACTCGCCGGCCGCGCGCTCGTCGACGTCGTCCACCGGCGGTGGTCCTGATGGTCGAACTCGACCCCGCACACGTCGTCGGCGCCGGCGGGTCGCTGGGCGCGGTACTGCGCTATCTCGTCGGCCAGCGCGTCGACGTCTCGTGGTTCCCCGCCGGGACGCTCGTCGTCAACGTCGTCGGGAGTTTCGTCCTCGGGTTCGTCACCTTCCTCGGGATGGACAGCCAGTTCCTGCTGTTCGTCGGGACCGGTGCCTGTGGCTCGTTCACGACGTTCTCCTCGTTTTCGTTCGAGACGGTCCAGCTCTGGGAGGCTGGCGACCACGCCCGCGCCGCCGGCAACGCCCTCGCGAACCTCCTCGGGTCGGTCCTCGCGCTCGGGCTCGCGTGGCTCCTCGCCAGCGTGCTCGTCTGAGCGGCCGATTCGTTTATACCGTCCAGTCACCTGTGGGATAGTCAGGCAGGGTTGCGGCCTGCAGGGCGCACACATGGACCGGGGAGAGACACCGGCGGTGGCCGACCGACGATTGAACGCAACGGCACCAGCCGGAGATATCCGCGTGCTCCACGTCGACGACGAGCCGGAGTTCGCACAACTGGCCGCTACCTACCTCGAACGGGAGAACGACCGGTTCGAGGTGGTCACCGAGACGGACGCGGACTGCGGGCTGGAGCGACTCGCCGACGACGAGTTCGACTGCGTGGTCTCTGACTACGACATGCCCGGACCCACCGGTATCGAGTTCCTCGAGGCCGTCCGCGCCGACTACCCGGACCTGCCCTTCGTCCTCTACACCGGGAAGGGCAGCGAGGAGGTGGCCAGCGACGCCGTCTCGGCGGGTGTCACGGACTACCTCCAGAAGGGCGTCGGTACCGACCAGTACACGTTGCTCGCCAACAGGGTCGAGAACGCGGTCGAACAGTACCGCGCCAGTCGCGCCGTCGAGCACCAGCGCCGGCGCTTTCGAACGCTCGTCGAGGAGTCGAGCGACGCTATCCTCATCGTCGACGCGTTCGCCGAGATCGCCTTCGCGACCCCCGCCGCGGAGCACGTCCTCGGTCGCACGCCCGAGCAACTCGTCGGGACGAACGGTCTCGACCCGATCCACCCCGAAGACGTCGACCGCGCCGCGGAACTGTTCGCCGAACTCGTCGAGAACCCCGGCGAGCGCCGTACAGTCGAGTTCCGGTATCGCCGGCCCGACGGCACGTACATCTGGGCCGAGGCTCGCGGTCGGAATCTGCTGGACGATCCAGTCGTCGAGGGGATCGTCATCTACACGCGGGACCTGACCGACCGCGTCGAGCGCGAGCGTGAACTCGAAGAGACGAACGGCCTGCTCTCCTCGCTGTTCGACACGCTCCCAGCGGGCGTCATCGCCGAGGACGCCGACAGGGAAGTCATGAGTGTCAACCAGCGGATGTTCGACCTGCTCGACATAGCGGGGACGCCCGAGGAGGTCGTCGGCTCGGACTGTGCGGCACTCGCCGACGCCGTCAGCGACCAGTTCGCCGACCCCGAGGGGTTCGTCGACCGTCTCGACGCGGTCATCGCCGCCAACGAACCGGTCGACGGGGAGGAGATACGCCTCGCCGACGGCCGGACGGTCGAGCGGAGTCACAGGCCGATCGAGTTGGCCGACGGCGCCGGCCACCTCTGGACGTATCGTGACGTGACCGAACGCGAGCGCCATCGGCGGACACTCATCAGACAGGAGGCGTTCCTGCAGAACAGCCCCGACCTGTTTTTCGTCCTCGACGCGGACGGCGTAGTCACCTACCAGAGTCACTCCTCGGCGGATATCCTCGGCTACGAGGTGCCCGACCTCCGCGAGGACCGCCCCATAGAATACATCCACCCCGACGACAGGGAGCGTGTCGAAGCGGACTTCGAGCGGTTGCTCTCCGAGCCCTGCGAGCCCGTCACCTCCGAGTATCGCTTCCGGACTCCGGCGGGTGAGTATCGCTGGTACGAGAACCGCGCCGTCAACCGGCTCGACGATCCCGACGTGGAAGGGATTCTGGTCGTCAACCGTGACGTCACCGAGCGCAAGCGCCGCGAACGTGAGCTCGAACGTCGCAACGACCGCCTCGCCGAGTTCACGAGCATCGTCTCCCACGACCTCCGGAACCCTCTACAGGTCGCGAGAGGGCGACTCGAACTCGTCCGCGAACCCGGCGAGGACGAGGAACTCGACGCCATCGCGGACGCCCACGGCCGGATGGAGCGACTGATCGACGACCTCCTGACGCTGGCCCGTGACGGCGACGCGATCGCCGAGACCGAAGCCGTCCCGCTCGCGGAACTCGTCGAGGAGTGCTGGGGAACGGTCGATACCTGCGAGGCGACGCTCGTCGTCGACACTGACCGTGTCGTGGCGGCCGACCGCTCGCGACTGCGACAGCTCTTCGAGAACCTCTTTCGGAACGCGGTCGAGCACGCCACCGGAACGGCGCCCGGCGAGCACGTGACGGTCACTGTCGGCGACCTCGGGGACGAGGAGGGGACCGGCTTCTTCGTCACCGACGACGGCCCGGGCATCCCCGAGGAGCGACGCGAGTGCGTCTTCGACGCCGCCTACTCGACCGGCACCGGGAACGGCCTCGGCCTCCGCATCGTCGAGCAGGTCGCCCGGGCCCACGGGTGGACGGCGTCGGTGACAGAGAGCGAGAAGGGCGATGTTTCCGACGAACAGTCCGAGTCCGCCACCTCGGGGTCGAGTGCGTCCCCGGGTGCGCGGTTCGAGTTCACCGGCGTGGCGTTCGTCGGGGAGTAGAACTGTTCCGTTCTGTCGAGGGCGACGACCGTCAGATAGCGGGTCCGGAGTGTCAAATCGTCGTTTGAGTCCACACAAGACCCTTTGTCGGAACGGATGACGGTCGTCTATGGACGAGCTTTCGCGTCGGCGATACCTCCGCCGGTCGCTCGCGGTCGGCATCGCCGTGACCGCCGGCTGTCTCTCCGACGGCGCCCCCGGGGACGGGTCGACCCCCACGAATACGTCGCCCGAGGGGACCGAAACGCCCGCACCGACGCAGACGCCCACGCCCACGCCTCACTCCGGTTCGCCGGGACAGACACCGACTGACGACACACCGGGCGACGGCACGGAGTCACCCACGCCCACGGAGGAACCCAGGACCCCGACGTCCGAGGCGGTATCGTGGTCCGTCGACGTCGGGGCGGCCGTCGAGACCACGCCGGTCGTCGGCGACGGTGCGGTCTACACCGGAACCAAGGGCGGAACAGTTCTCGGCCACGCCCTCGAAGACGGGGCCCAGCAATGGGTCTTCGAGACCGACACGCCGATACAGGACCTCGCGCTGGCCGGCGACGTCGTCCTGGCAGTGAGCGGGACCGTCGAACTGAGCGCCGACCAGACCCTCTACGCGCTCGACGCAGGGTCGGGCGAGCAACTGTGGACGTTCAGCCCCGGCAACTGGTGGCTCGAACTCCTCGCGACCCGCGACGGGGTCGTCTACGTCGCCACCGCGGACGACGCGCTCGGTCCGACCGGCCAGGAACTGTACGCGGTGCCCGTCGCCGACGGCGAACCCGCGTGGTCGGCCGAGATCGGCGACCCGCGCGAGGCGGTACTCACCGACGACGGGATTTTCGTCTCCTCGACGGGCAGACTCTACGCGTTCGACCGGACTGACGGCACGAAACGCTGGCACGCCGCGACGCCGGACCCGGTCTTCACGACGCTGGCCGCCGTCGGCGGAGTCGTCGTCCAGGGGTTCCAGCCCGAAGACGCGGACGTATACGGGTTGCTCGCCGGGTTCGACCCCGGGAGCGGCGAGGAGCGCTGGCGACTCGACGACTGGTCGGTCACGTCCACGGGCACGGACGACGGCGACCTCTACGCCGGCGGCGCTGCGGTGGCGGCCCTCGACCCCGCCGACGGGACGACCCGCTGGCAGACCGACGACCGCGGGTTCGTGCGGGAGAGCGCCGTCGACGAGACTCACCTCTACGCGAGTAGCGATGGCGTCCGGGCGATCGACCGCGAGAGCGGCGAGACGGGCTGGACCTGGTCGCCCGACCCCGCACAGGGGGGTGTCCAGGTGGCCGGGATCGCCGACGAGCGGCTGTACCTCGACGCCTACCACGACGCCGAGCCGCGAAACCAGTTCAAGTTCGCCGTCGGCACGAACGCCGGTGACGGAGTCTGGACCTTCGAGGACGGGGCCCAGCTGACAGATCTGGCAGTCGGCGAGGACGGCATCGCCATCGTCGGCGGGGCGAACGGGCGGCTCTACGCGCTGGAGTGAACGGATACCGGAGTGACCCTCCGCAGGAGCGAGACGTTTAGGGGCGGCCGGACCGAAGGGGTCGGTGTGTACGGGTCGCGTATCGTCACCGGACTGGCCTACGTCCTGGCAGCACTGGCAGTGCTGTTCGCCATCTACGGGGTGGTCTTCAACCTCGTCTTTTTCGCCGTCGCGGCTGTCTTCGGTGCCGCCGCCTACTTCGTCTGGTACCACGCCTCCGGCCGGTTCGCCCAGCGGGTCTACCAGGGCGTCGAGAGCCAGGCCCAGCCCGCGGCCGGCGGTGGATCCGGCGGCGCCGCCGGGCCGCGCGAGGAGTGGGTGCCACCCCGGGACGGCCAGCGTGCCCGGGACGCGGCTGCCGGAGGGGGACGACGACGAACTGACGCCGGAGATGCACGTAGTCGAGTCGGACAGGGCGCGCGACGGAACGCTGGCGGCCCACGTGGACGGACCGAACGCGCCCGGGCGAACCGAACCAGTGCCGGCGTCCCGTCGGCCGACAGGATCACCGCCCGCGAGGCCTACGACAGACTCGGACTAGAGGAGGGCGCAGACGCCGACGCCGTCAAGAGCGCCTACCGCGAGCGGGTCAAGGAGGTCCACCCCGACACCGAGGGCGGCGACGAGGACGAGTTCAAGCGCGTCAAGACCGCCTACGAGCGCCTGAACGACGACTAACCGCCGGGGGATGCCGGGGGGGCTGCCGGTCGCGACCAAACCGAATACTGATGGGCATCACTCGCACAGAGACAGGTGTGACACCGCCGCTGGCCGTCGACATCGACGGGACGTTGACAGACCCCGACAGCGCCGTCGACCCCCGCGCGTTCGACCTCCTCCGGGCGTGGGACGCACCGGTCGTCGTCGCGACCGGGAAGGCACTGCCCTACCCCGTTGCACTCTGCCAGTTCGTCGGGATCCCCGCGACGGTGATCGCCGAGAACGGCGGACTGGCCTACGTCGACCGGACCGACGACCTCCTCGTCCTCGGCGACCGCGCTGCCTCTCAGGCCGTCGCCGACGAGTACGAGGCCGCGGGCTACGACCTGGGGTGGGGCGCCCACGACTTCGTCAACCGCTGGCGCGAGACCGAGGTCGCCGTGAGTCGCGAGTCGCCGCTCGACCCGCTCGAACGGATCGCCGCCGACCACGGCCTCCAGGTGGTCGACACCGGCTTCGCCTACCACGTCAAATCGAGCGACGTGAGCAAGGGACGGGCGCTGTCGGCTATCGCCGAGGACCTGGACCGCGAACCCGACGAATTCGTCGCGGTCGGGGATTCCGTCAACGACGTCTCGACGTTCGAGGTCGCCGGTCGGTCGTTCGCGGTCGCCAACGCTGACGAGGCCGCCCGCGAGGCCGCCGACGTCGTCGTCGAGGGACGCTACGCCGAGGGGTTCTTCGACGCTGTCGAGCTGATCGAGGCGATCGAGGAGTAAATGGCTCGCTTCGCTCGCCATGAGAAGTGGCCGGCGCCAGCTGTTGCGGTTCGAAGAAGAACGGGATTAGATCCGACGACCGCTCTCAGGGCCAGTCGTCGCGGCTATCGTCGCCGGCGTCCGCGTCGGGTTCCTCGGGTTCGCCGAGTTCCCAGTCGGCGGCCGCGGCGGCGTCCTCGACGTCCAGGAACTCCCAGTCGACTTCGTCTGCGAGTTCGGCGTCCTCGTCGTCGACACCCACGAAGACGTGGCGTTCGGTGCCGAACTGGGCCCTGACGTTCTCCAGACTCTCGGCGCGAGAGCGGGGGCCAGAGAAGAAGTCCTGGCGGATACGGTGTTTGCGCGTGAAGTTCGTCACGACGTAGGTAGGGTCTTCGGAGACGACGCCGACGTACTCGCTCCACTGGCGGGCGTCCTGGAACACCCGGTCGGGGTAGGCGAGTCGCTGTAGCGCGTCCAGGTCGAACGCGAGCGTCATGTCCGTGCTGCCGCCGCTATCCATACGTCGCCGTCCGTGAGGAGCAGTGAAAACGCCTTCGAAGCCGTCGTTCGCAGACTCGCGTCAGTCCGAGGTCGCGGCGGGCGCGAGCTCTTCGAGTTCGTCCATGTCGATGTCCTCGGCCAGCAGTCTGTCGACGTGGTCGCCGACGTCGCGCTCCTCGCGGATGAGCCGCTTGAGCTTGGACTGCTGGGAGAGGTCGCCGATGAGGACGCCGCCGACGATCTTGCCGTCTTTCAGCGCGATCTTGCGCCACTCGGTGTCGCTGTACTTCCGGCTGATGTCCTGGTCGCCCTCGGTCGGGTGACCGAAGGAGAGGAAGGGAAAGTCGAAGTGCGTGATGGAGTACGAGGAGACCCAGCGGAACTCTTCGGGTTCGTCCGCCACGCCGCCGGCTTCGAGGTCACGGACCATGTTCGTCCCGGCGGTCGACCCCTGTTCTTTCGCCGAGCCCCAGGCACCGTTCTCGTTGTGTTCGCCGAGGATGGTGTCGTAGAACCAGGTGATGTCGCCCGCGGCGTAGACGTCCTCGACGTTCGTCCGCATGAACTCGTCGGTGTGGATGCCGTGGTAGTCCGTCTCGACGGGGGTGTCGTGGAGGAACTCGGTGTTGAAGTCGAGACCGATAGCGACGCCGGCGAAGTCACCCTCGAAGCGCTCGCCGTTGGGGTCGACCGCGGCGACGACGTTGCCGTCATCGTCGGTCTCGAAGCGGTCGACGCCGGAGTCGAAGACCGGCGTGACGCCTTTCTCGCGCATGGCGTCGTGGAGGATCTCCGCACCCTCGGGGTCCAGCGCGTAGCGCCACCAGCACTCGCCGCGCATCAGGTAGTTGGCTTCGAGGTCCTGCGCACCGCAGATGGCCGCCAGGTCGATACCCAGGAGGCCGGCACCGACGATGATCCCCTTCTCGGCGCTCTCGGCGTGTTCGCGGATGGCGCGCGCGTCCTGGAACGTCCAGAAGTGGTGGATCCCCTCGGCGTCGGCGTTCTCGATGCCGTAACTCGCGAGGCTGTTGGGCGTCCCACCCGTCGCGACCAGCAGCTTGTCGTACTCGTAGACGTCGCCGCTGTGTGTGTGGATCTCGTTGGCCTCGGTGTCGACGTCTTTGACGTGCGTGTCGAGTTCGAGGTCGATGTCCCGCTCTTCGTACCACCCGGGCTCGTGGATGGAGATCGGTGCTTCCGGGAGTTTCCCCTTGGCGAACTCCTTGATCAGAATGCGGTTGTACAGGGCCTCCCCCTCATCGGTGATGACGGTGATGTCGGCGTCCGGGTCCGCTTCCCGGATCGTCTCCGCCGCCGAACTCCCGGCGATCCCGTCACCGATGATAACGTGGGAACGACTCATGTACGGACAGTTTGCAACCGTGGTTAATGTGGATTGCTATCTGTGCATGTCGATCGTTGACAACCATCGTATTAGGACTACTTACAATATCGAGTGAATACAGAGGGCCGTTCGGCCGGTGGGCGGGTCCGGGTCGAGCGGGACGTTCAAGGGGATTCGGTCCCGACTTCCGGGTATGAAGATCCGCCAGAACGTCCGCCACTGGGCCTCGAAGAAGGCACTGACGATGCCGGTCGTCGGCCGGAAGACCAACGACTGGCTCGTGAACCTCCACACCAGGGTCTTCCTGGACAAGGCCGACGAGGACCGGCAGGCAGAACGGCGTGACCATCTGGAGGACTTCTTCGACGCCACGATGGACACCTACGTCGCCGCGCTCGACGCCGGCTTCCCCGAGGCAGAGGCCCGCGAGATCACCCACATCCAGGCCAACTTCGACTTCTACAACCACGGCTGGACCGAGATGATGGAGTTCCCCAGCGACGAACTCGAGGCCCACTACGAGCGCTATCGCGACTTCTTCGAACGCCACGACATCACCATCGACGACCCGCTGGGTGCGTTCACGCCAGCCGAGGGAGTCGACGAAGCCCCCTCGACGCCGGAGAAGCTCGACGACCCCGAACACCCCCACGCAGTCGGCGGATTCGCCGACGACGTCTACGTCGAGACCGAAGACGGTGAGGTCGTGATCGGCGGGACCGAGGAACCCGAAGACGTGAGTGTCGAACGCGCACCCGGTGTCGACGCGAACGACGTCGACGAAGTCGAATCCTGACACGCCGAGGCTAGCGGTCCACTTCGAACAGGGCAACACACTCGATACGGTCGCCTCCGTCACTCTCGTCACGTCCCGTAATCACGAACGCGTGGACGCCGTCGCCGAGGTCGACCGTGATCGCCTGCTGGTTCTCGGCCATCGCGGACCCCTGCTCCTCGACACTCAGTCGCCAGGTGTAGGTCTCACCGGCTTCGACCGTCACCCACGGTTCTACGTACGCGTCGGGGGCGACGTGGGTCCAGCCGTCGTCGGTCCGCCGTTTGATCGCCCAGGCGTGAGGGTTCAGCCCGAACGGGTCACCGGTCTCGTTGTGCAGAGTGAACTGGATGGTCTCGACGCTCCCGTCGCCGGTGGTCGGCGCGAAGACCGCTCGCGAGGGCTCGACCCAGATGCTTCCGTAGTCGAGCGTGTGATAGCAGACCGTCCGGTCCGTCTCGGAGAACGACGGACAGGGCTCGTCGGCGAACCGCCCGTCCGGCCAGCCCGTGCCGGGCGTCGCGGTGCCGTTCGAGTCTGTCGGTTCGGTGGTCGACGGGTGGTCGGTATCTGTCGGTTCGTCCGCATCCGTCGGTTCGTCTGTATCGGTGGGTTCGTCCGTCACGTCCGGGTCTCCGGAGCCGTCGGTCGAGGTCGATCCCGTTCCCGGGCGGGCGACACAGCCGGTGGTCACGACTATCGCGCCGCCGAAGGTCGCGAGTAGCGTTCGGCGCTTCATACTCCTCCAGAGGAACCACCCGAGAACGGGTGTTTCGGTGGTTCAATCGGCTGTTTGACGCTAGTCGACCGATTCGGCTGGCCCGGCTGCCGGCGCAACTGTCGACGGGAAACTCTCAACCGCTCCTCGCCAGGAACCGTCGCCCGAGGAGTGCGAGAACCACGGCCTGATAGCCGACGCCGACCGCGAGCGCCACTGGGAGCGACCCCGCTTGCCCGGTCGCCGTGACGAGCCCGAGGGCGGCCCAGTACGCCGGGAAGACGCCCGCGAGGTGCTGGACTGGGGCGGGGACGACCGCGACGACCGCGACCGGAACCATCACGAGAAACCCCAGGAACTTGCTGACGGCGATGCCCTCGATGGTGTTGGCGGCGAGTCCCGAGAGAAAGAGCGCGGTGACGGCGCCGTACATCGACGCGACCGCGGAGACGGCGACCAGCGCAGGGAGCGGGACGGTCACGAGGCCCAGGAGCGGGACGATCACCAGCGCGGCGGCGAAGGACACGACGGCCGTGACCGCCAGCCGGTAGGCGAGATAGCCCCGTCCCGTCAGCGGCGTCAGCCGGACGGCCGTGAACGTCCCCTGCTCGCTGTCTTCGAGTATCAGAAATCCCACCGCGAAGCCGATGATCGACGGCCCGAACAGCGCGAATCCCGCGACGATCTCGGGGTAGTAGGCGACCAGGTCCACACGTCCGGCGAGCGCGTCAGTGACGTGGGGGACGAGGTACCGCCCGACGACACCCAGCAGGACGGGCGCGAGCCCGATGTAGACGAGCAGCGGGTCGCGGACCCAGTTCTTGAGGTCGGCGACGGCGAGCGAGACGACGGGGCCGTACTCCCCACCGAGGCGACTCCCGACTGGCGGGCGGTCACTCCCCGACTGGTCGAGGCCGGCGACGACGTGTCGCTCGAACGAGCGGCGGGCCGCGACGGCCGCGACCCCGATCGCGACGACGAGGTAGCCGACCGCGTAGGCGAGTTCGACCGCCGGGACGGGCGCGAGGGCTGCCTCGAAGAGGACGAGCGACGGCTGGGCGGGCAGGAGATAGAAGAGCCGCGTCTCCACGATGCCGAGCAGTCCGAGCACCGGCGCGCCGAGGACGGTCATGTAGGCGAGTGCCGTCATGAAGTAGGCGTTTATCGAGTCGAACCGGGCGACGGCGACGAAGCCGACGAAGACGAACAGGACCGACGTGAGCGCGACGCCGACGAGCAGCGGAACCCACCGAACGCCAGTGCCGTAGCCCAGCGCCGTGACGACAGTCGTCGCGACGAGTGCGAGCAGCGTGAGCGAGAGCGCCTTCGACCAGAGGTAGGCCCGCGTCGACAGCGGCGACGTGACGAGCGCGCCGACGACTCCCTGCCCTTTCTCGAAGAGGACGAGCGCGGCGACGAAATAAAAGCCCAGGAAGCTCGGGTCCGAGAAGACGAGCAACTGGAGCGCGGTGTCGCGGGCGCTCCCCGCGGGAATCGAACGGAGCGTGGCGACGAAGAGGACGGTGAGGACGGCGTAGACCGCGTAGAAGCCGTAGCGATACTGGAGCCTGACGTCCCAGGGTACCATCGCGCGGACGCTCACGCCAGTTCCCTCCCGGTGACGTCGATGAAGACGTCCTCCAGCGAGGCGTCGGCCGAGTGGATCGCCTCGACGCCGTCGCCGTGGCTCCCGAGCAGGTCCCTGAAGCCTTCGTCGTTCCCCAGCGTCGCGAGGTCGAACTCCGCAGTTTCGAGCGCGCCGTTCGTGCGGTACTCGACGCGGACGCGAGGGTCGCCGTGGGTCCGTTTCAGCGTCGCCGGACTGTCCACGACCGGCAGGCGGCCGTCGACGATGAACGCCACGCGGTCACAGAGGTCGTCGGCGACGGCCATGTCGTGTGTGGTGAGGAAGACTGTCGTGCCCGCGCGCTGGCGTTCGCGGACGAGTTCGCGGATTTTCCGGGAGTTGCCCGGGTCGAGGCCGTTGGTCGGTTCGTCGAGAAAGAGCAGTTCGGGGTCGTGCAACAGCGACCGCGCGACGTTGAGTCGGGTCTTCATGCCCTTCGAGTAGCGGTCGACTCGTCGGCCGGCAGCGTCCGCGAGTCCGACAGCCGCCAGCAACTCCTCGGGGTCGGCAGTGTCCGCTTCGTAGAGCGACGCGAACAGGTCGAGGTTCTCGCGCCCGGTGAGTTTCAGGTAGTGGTTCGGTGACTCCGCAGAGATGCCGACGCGCTCGTAGTACGCCCCGCCCCATTCGCGCACCTCCCGTCCGAACACCTCGACGGAGCCCTCGTAGCCGTCGAGCAGTCCGGTGAGGACGTTCTGGGTCGTGCTCTTGCCGGCGCCGCTCGGCCCGAGGAAACCGACGACTTCTCCGGGTTCGATGGCGAAGGAAATCTCTCGCACGGCGGCCGCCTCGGCGTCGGGGTACGTGTAGCTGAGGTCGTCGACCCCCACGACGGATCCCTCGGTGTCCATACCTCCCCGTTCGAATCAAAAACTCAAAAATATTTCGTTCTTTCATTCGTGAAATCGCAAACGAGAAATACACGATTCAAGTATTCGCGATTCATGGTGGTCGTATGCGCGGGTTCAGCGACGAAGAGCGCGAGCGGATACGGGAGGGACTCAAGGAGAGCGGCCGGGAGCTGTTCGCCCAGTACGGGCTGGGGAAGACGACGGTCGCGGAACTCACAGAACCGGTGGGGATCGGCACGAGCACGTTCTACCAGTTCTACGACTCCAAGGACGACCTCTACCGGGCGATACTCGAAGACGAGGAGGAGGCCATCGCCCAGCGTATCATGTCGCGGTCGTTCGAGGGGAGCGACGACCCCAGAGAGGCTATCACCGGCTTTCTGGAGGCGGCCTTCGAGGAGATCGAGACGAACCAGCTCGTCCAGCGGATCCTCCTGGAGGACGAACTCGACAGGCTCGAAGGACAGTATTCGACCGAGGAGATGCGTGCCGAACGCGAGCAGGAACTCTCCTTCATCCGCCCATACGTCGAGCAGTGGCAGGCCGAGGGGCAGATCCGTGAGGGTGACCCCGACGCCATCGCAGGGGTCGTTCGCGGGGTCGTCTTCCTGACGCTCCACCAGGACGATATCGGAGAGAACTACGAGGCCGTCCGGAACCTCCTGATCGAAGTCGTCGCGGACGGACTCGTGACGGAGTAACGGTCAGTGCTCGTCGGCGATCAGGTCCGCACAGGCGTATCCAGCCTCGATACCGCCGTTCAGTGAGCGCTCGGGGTACTGGGCTTTCGAGGCCATGCCCGCGTAGTAGACGCCGTCGGCCACCTCGTCACCGAGGTCGTAGGGCACGACCATGTCGAGGTAGCCCCGTTCGTAGACCGGTGCTGTCCGGGGATTGCGGGCCGTTTTCACCCAGTTCACCGTGTCGGGGTCGAAGCCCGGAAACAGGTCGGCGATCCCCGCCTGCCAGTGGGCCTCGACTTCGTCGTCGTCCATCCCCCAGAGGTCCTCGGCCGGGTCCTGGATGTAACTCGCGGTGTAGTAGAGGTGCTCGCCGCCGTAGCGCTCGGCGGGGACGAAGTTCGTGTGCTCGATGAACACGCCGAAGGGTGCGTCGTCCTTGATGTTGAGCCAGTAGGTGTCCGTCAGTGACTCCTCCATACTCCAGACCGAACACACCGTCCCCTGGAAGTCGATCTCGCAGGGGTAGCCGGTCAGGTCTTCGAGGACGTTGGGCATCGCCGCGACGACCACCGCGTCAACATCGTGTGTCTCCGTGGTCGCCTCGGCGTCGCTGGTCTCCGTCGCCGTTTCGACGCCACTGGCGGCCCCGCCCTCACCGCCCACCGTTCGCTCGACAGTCACCGAGTCGACCGACCCGCCGCTCGTGTCGAGGTCGGTAACTCGCGCGCCCGTCTGTATCGTCTCCCGGCCGACGTCGTCGACCAGCGCGTCGAGTAGCTTGCCGAACCCGCCGTCGAGATAGCCCAGGATCTCGCCTTTCAACAGGTCGCGCTCGCCTCTGAATTTCACGCGACCCAGGAGCCAGGCCGCCGAGACGTCCTCCTTTCGCGAGCCGAACTTGGCGTCGAGCAGCGGTTCCCAGAACGACTCGTAGACGTGACGCGTCGTGTGTTCGAGGAGAAACTCCTTGATCGGGACGTCCTCGTAGTCCGTGATGTCCTCGTACGAGTCGAACTTCGGGATCCCGCTTCTGACGTCGATTTCGAGGACGAGCATCCCCAGCCGGAACTTGTCGTACAGCGAGAGGTGTGGGTAGGCGAGGATCTCCCAGGGTTTGTCCATCGGGTGGACGACCCCGTCGACGTAGTAGGCGTTGCTCATGTAGCGCCACTCCAGGGCCTCGCCCAGCCCCAGTTCCTCGATGAGTTCGACGATGGTCTCTTCTGACTTCGAGAGGTGGTGATAGAACGTCTCGATGGGGTCGCCGGCGGTCCCGTAGACGCGGGCCAGCCCCCCGAGGTCCTCGCTCGCCTCGAAGACGCGCACGTCGTGGCCCGCTGCTTGCAGGCGGTGGGCGGCCGCCAGCCCGGCGATACCCCCACCGACGACGCCGATCATACCTCGACTTCCGCCGTCGCCCGAAAAGCCCTTTCGCTGTCGGCCGGCCCGGCGGACCGAGTCGCGACCGACGCCTCGCCGCCGGGGGTCCGTCAGTCCGCTACCTTTTTGGCCGGGGTCGGGCAACTCTCGGGCACATGGTGACGGTGCGGGCGCCGGCGACGAGCGCGAACCTGGGGAGTGGCTTCGACGTCTTCGGCGTGGCGCTGGACCGGCCGGCCGACCTCGTCACGGTCTCCCGGGCCGCGGAGACGACCATCGAGGTGTCCGGCGCCGGCAGCGAGTTCATCCCGGAGGACCCCGAGGCCAACACCGTCGGCGCCGTCGCCGAGGCGCTCGATGCACCCGCCCACATCGAGATCAACAAGGGTGTCCGGCCCGCCTCGGGTCTGGGTTCCTCGGCCGCCAGCGCCGCCGCCGCCGCGGTCGCGCTCAACGCGCTCTACGACCGGGGGCTCTCCCGGAAGGAACTGGTCCCCATCGCCGCCGAGGGCGAGGCGGTCGCCTCCGGTGACGCCCACGACGACAACGTCGCCCCGGCTATCCTCGGCGGCTTCACGATCGCCACCGACGACGGCGTGACCCGCGTCGACGCCGACATCCCGCTCGTGACCTGTCTGCCCGACATCGTGGTCTCGACCCGGGACGCTCGCGCCGAAGTACCGGACGGTGCCCGCATCGACCAGCTCGTCGAGACGGTGGGCAACGCGGCGACGCTGACGACCGGGATGCACCGTTCGGACCCGGAACTCGTCGGCCGCGGCATGCACGACTCCGTCGTGACGCCGGCCCGCGCTGCGCTCATCACCGGCTACGACGACGTCCGGGACGCCGCTTTCGATGCCGGTGCGACCGGTGTCACGATCAGCGGTGCTGGCCCGAGCGTCGTCGCCGCCTGTCACGAGGCGGACCGCCGTGACGTCGCGAGTGCGATGGTCGATGCCTTCGAGTCCGTCGATGTCGACGCCCGCGTCTACCAGACCCGCATCGGCCGCGGTGCCCGGATCGTCGACAGTTGACGCACTCACGGTCGGTGCCTCGGGTGTGGGATCGTCAGAAGTAACCGGAAGGCAACTGCTCGGCGAGTAGTGTGGGCAACGGAAAGTGGCTGCACCGGGGAGAGCAGCCACAGAGGTGTGCGACAGTGGCAAGCCGTCGCGTCCGGGGCGATCGGATGCGGGTGGGGTTGGGCATGCGGTGCGGCAAGCGCCAGGTGGAGGGCGTGCCGACCGCACCCGACCCGACGGATGGACCGCACTTAATCCCGTCCCAGACTGAAACAGCCCTTTGAGTCTCCAGTCGGCGACACGGTCGCGGTGCCCCCCCGGCTGCTACGCCGGCCAGGGTGACGCCGCACTCGATAATAATAATAATAAGAGAGAAAGTATGTATGTCGTATCGATATGAATTCGACTGTTCAGACGGTCGCTGAGAACGACCCATCTAAGGCGATCCCGAAAAGAGGTGGTATACCGGTTATTCGTGCGGAAGTGGTCTATTTCTATCGTGATGGGGCGGGCCCTCGTCGGATCACCGCCTTTCTCTCTAAACTGGCCTATTTTCCTCTATAGGGGGGCGTATATCGGGGATTCCGAGCTTTCCGGGCCGATTCACTATCCGTCCAGAATTCAATCGAATATCTGATTGGTATCCAATTCTATACTCAATATGTCATCTATCGAACGACGCCTGTCTGGACTCCACGGGCCCGGTCGGTCGGCTGACGAGTCCAAACCGTTATCGGAGCGTCGGCCGTAGGAGCGACGACTGACCGGCGCCGTCGAGGGGCTATCCGGACCAGACGGGTCCGCCCGGACCGGCGTCGCATTTCACTCGAACGATGCGTTCCCGCCACGCACTCGCCGTCTGTGTCCTCGCCCTCCTCGCACTCCCGGTCGCGGCCGGCGCTGGCCCACAGAGCGATGTTTCGGCGGACTCGGGGATAACCGCGAGCGCGGCGACTCACGGCGACCACGTCTCGGTCGACGCCCAGGCAACCAGTGACGGGACGGTCGTCGTCGAGACGGTGTCGGCGATCGGCCCGAGTTTCGTTACCCTCTGGACCGACGACGGCGGACGACCGGGCGAACCCGTCGGCAACGCGACCGTCCCGGCGGCGAGTTTCCGGACGAACGTGGCCGTGGCCCTCGACGAGGGCGCCTGGACGGACTGGTCGGGCAACCGGACGTTCTGGGCGGTACTGTACCGCGACGATGGCGACGGCCGCTTCGACCCAGCGAGCGACATCTCGATGGGGCGTCGCAACCCCGCTGCCGAGGCCGAGTTCGAACTCGGGCGGGTCGAGAGCGGCGCCGACCGCGTCCTCGCGCGAGTGTTCGGCTCGCAGCGACTCCGGGAGGGGCGACTCACCGCCCGGCAGGTCGACCTGGCTCGACCGGGTTATCTCGTCGCGACGTCGGTCGACGGCGGCCGCGTCGTCGGCACTCGCGCGCTCGATGCCGGAAGCCACGAGAACGTCACCGTCGCGCTGAACGAGTCGTTCGTGGCCGACCAGCGCCGGGAGTTCCGCGTTCGACTCCTCGCCTATCGCGACGACGGGGACGGCCGCTTCGGCGATGGTGACCGCCCGGTCACGGTCGGCGGCGAGACCGTCGCGACGAGCATGGTCGTCGCAAAACCCGGCGTGAACGCCGACGGGACCGTGACGACCACGCGACCGCTCGTCATCACGCCGACGCCCGGGTCGGTGACTGGGACCGCACCTGTCACGGATTCACCGACAGCCGGACCGGCCGCGGAACCGGCACCGACGCGAACCCCGACCACGCCGCCGACCGGGACGACGACAGCGGACGAGACCAGCGCGACCGGTCCGGGGTTCGGCGTGGCGGCCGCGGTGGTCGCGGTCCTCGCCGTGGTCGCGACGCTCGCGGTGCGCGTTACAGGTACTCGCCGTCGACGGTGACACCGACCGTCTCGTCGCCGGCGTGGAGGTCGTACTCGCCGGGGTCGACGTGGTGGCCCTCGCCGGGCTTGTAGACCCCGAGGTTCGAGGCCGGGAACTCGACGGTCACCGTCTCGACCTCGCCGGCGTCGAGCCGGACGCGCTCGAAGCCCTCCAGGCGGCGCTCGGGGCGGACGTGCGTCGAACCGACCTTCGAACTGTAGACCTGGACGACCTCGCTGCCGGCGCGGTCACCGACGTTCTCGACTGTGACCTCGACCCCGACGGTGTCGCCGGGGCCGACGTCGCTCTCGACGACGCTCACGTCGCCCTGCTCGAACTCGGTGTAGGAGAGGCCGTGGCCGAACTCGTAGAGCGGGTCGTAACTCGGCGGGTGTTCGGAGTCGCCGATGGGACGGGGCTGGTTGAGGATGTCGTGGAACCCCCCGACCTGGGCGACCGACCGCGGGACCGTCACGGGCAGGCGGCCGCCCGGTTCGTTCTCGCCGACGAGCGTCTCCGCGACGGCCACGCCGCCCCGGGTGCCTGGGTAGTAGGCCATCAGGACCGCGTCGGCGACCTCGTCGAGGTGCGAGACGGCGAGGGGGCGGCCGGTGACGAGGACGCCGACGACGGGCGTGCCGGTCCCGACGACGGCGTCGACGAGCGCTCGCTGGTTGTCGGGGAGGTCGAGTTGCTCGCGCGTGGGGAACTCGCCGGTCTCGGTGCGGGGTTCGCCGGCACCGAACTCGTGGAGGTACCAGCCCTCGCCCAGCGCCAGCACCGCGACGTCGGCCTCGGCGGCCTTCTCCGCGGCGGCCTCGACGTCGAGTTCGTCGGCCAGCGTCGCGCCCTGCTCGTAGGAGACGTCGCCGTCGACGTGCTCGCGGATCTCGTCGAGAATGGAGGTGCCGGCCACCTGGTCTTCCTGCGTGACGCTCCACCCGCCGACCTGGTGGACCAGGTTGTCGGCGTTCGGGCCGCCGACGAAGACGTCCTCGTCACCCGACAGGGGGAGGCAGTCGTCGTTTTTCAGGAGCGTCATCGACTCGCGGGCCGTCTCGAGAGCGACCTGCTGGTGGGCTTCGGCGCCGACGGTTTCGAGGGCCTCGTCCCTGTCGACGTAGGGGTCCTCGAACAGCCCCATGCGGAACTTGCGTTCGAGGACGCGCTCGACGCTCGAATCGAGGACCTCCTCGGAGAGGTCGCCGTCCTCGACGAGTTCGACGAGCGTCTCGACGTGGGGCGTGTTGCCGACCGAGGCGACGTCCAGGCCCGCCGAACGGGTGTCGTAGACGGCCTCGCGGTAGTCCCGGGAGGTCCTGTGCTCCTCGTTGAGGTGGCGGACGCCGCCCCAGTCCGAGACGATGGTGCCGTCGAAACCCAGACCGCCCCGGAGGAGGTCCGTGAGGTAGCGGGCCGAACCGTGGACGGGTTCGCCGTTGATGGAGTTGTAACAGGGCATCACCGATTCGACGCCGGCGTCGAGGGTGGCCTCGAACGGCGGGACGAACGTGTTGCGGAGTTTGTACTCGGAGACGTCGACGGGGGCGGCGTCCTCGCCGCGTTCGGGTTCGCTGTAGGCGGGGAAGTGCTTGGCCGTCGCGACGACCGACCCCTCCTGTTCGATGCCGTCGCCCTGGTAGCCCCGGACCTTCGCGGCCGCGAGTTCGGCGACGAGTCGCGGGCTCTCACCGAAGGTCTCGAAGATGCGCCCCCAGCGCGGTTCGCGGCCGACGTCGCAGGTCGGGCCGTAGTTCTGGTGGCCGCCGGTCTTGGCCATCTCGGTGGCGGTGACCGCGGCGCCGTCCTCGACCGTCTCGGGGTCCCACGTCGCGGCCGCGCCGAGGCCGTTCGGGAACACCGTCGCGCCGGCGACGTAGGCGTGGCCGTGAACCGCGTCGGCGTTGAAAAACAGGGGGATCCCCAGACGGGTCTCCTCGACTGCGGCCGACTGGAGTTCGTTGACGACGTCGACGATCTCCTCGACCTCGGTGGCGATCGCGCCCCCCCAGCCGAAGGGTGCCGCGGCGCCGAGGTTGTCCTCGACGACGGCCTCACGGACGTCTTCGACGTCCTGCAAGTGGTGGAGGTGCCCGCCCCAGGTGCCCACGAGCTGGCCGGCCTTCTCTTCGAGGGTCATCCGGTCCAGCAAGTCCGATACGCGCCGCTCGACCGGCAGGTCCGGCTGCCGGTACGGAGGCTCTGCTGTCTGCATCGTTCCCAACGAATTCGGACCGGTACATATAACTTTGGACACGCGAACTGCCGCGTCCCCGGCGAAGACTCGCAGTACAGAGTGACCCCGGCGAAGACGTGGGGCTCCCGGCCCAGCCAGCGGCCGCCGGAACGCCACCGCGCGCGCGACTGGTCGGCCGTCGAATTCCGGTCTCGACGGGTGGAAACGCGGACGGGTCGAGCGCGGACCCCCGTCTTCGAGCGAGTTTGCCGGTAGGTAGGCCCTATTGGGCGTGTTTTGGGCCCCTTTCGGAACGGAATTTCACAAACTTTATTAACAATGGATGTGCCGACTTAACCCGAGTCATGACAGGTGAGACTAGCGACTTCAGCGACGTGGTCAGCCGGCGCCAGTTCGTCAAGTTGACTGGTGTGACGGGCGCTGCCGCGCTCGCGGGGTGTACAGACGGCGGGAGTAACACGGACACGGAAGGGGGAAGCGACGGTACTGCGACGGGGGACGGGATGGACATCGAGTACCCGGACACGCGCCACGACGGCGTGACGACGCTCGACCCGTCGAACGTCCAGTGGAACCCGGTCAACTCGGACAACTACGCGCAGATATCCCACTATCTGCTGTTCGAGGACTTCGCGACGTACGACTACAACAACGGGGAGTTCACGCCGGCAGCAGTCTCGGAGTGGGAGTTCACCGGCGACACCTTCGAACTGACGCTGCGTGACGACCTCACGTGGAGCAACGGCGACCAGGTCACCGCCGAGGACGTCGTCACGCAGCTCAAGATCGCCGAGTACGACGAGGACGCGATGTGGTCGTGGGCGTCGGGCGTCGAGGCCAACAGCGACACCGAGGTCACGATCTCCATCGGCCAGGACGTCAACCCGTCGCTGGTCGAGACGGACGTCCTCGACCGCAGGCTCGCGATGGACCGTGCGACCTACGGGAGCTACCTCGAGGACCTCGAGTCCGGTGACGCGGAGGTCAGCGAAGTGCGTGGCTTCGCCGACAGCGACCCCGTGACCAACGGGCCGTTCGAACTCGACCAGAAGGACTCCCAGATCCTCCTGACGACGCTGATGGGCGACTCGCCGTACGCGAGCAACATCAACTTCGGCGAGTACGCGTTCAACTTCCTCTCGGACAACAACGCGCGCCACCAGGCGCTACAGTCCCTGGAAGTCGACTCCGACTACAGCGTCGGCGCACCGCAGACGACCTACAAGGACTTCCCCGAGGCCGTCAAGCAGGTCCAGATCCCGGACGTCTGGGGGATGGGGCTGGCGCCGAACTTCAACCACCCCATCGCCGGCGACCGCGCCATCCGGCAGGCCGTCCAGTACGTCGTCAACCGGTCGCTCTGTGTCGAGAACTCCTACCCGACGACCAAGGTCGCGCCGCCGGTCCCGACCGGGATCTCCACGGACTACCAGGAGACCTGGCTGGGCGACTCGATGGGCGACTTCGAGGAGTACGGCTACGACAGCCGCAAGACCGAGGAAGCCGCGACGGTCCTCGAAGAAGCGGGCTACCAGAAGGTCGACGGGACCTGGCAGACCTCCGACGGCACGCCGGTCACGATCCCGATCACCCACCCGCAGGGGTGGGGCGACTGGACGCTCGCACTCGAGACCGCGGTCGACCACCTCAACCAGTTCGGGTTCGACGCGTCCCTGGAGGGGACGGGGAGCTACTTCGACGCACTCACGTCCGACGACTGGGTCTTCATCGCGAACACGTGGCTCCACGGCGGCCCGAGCCCGTACCCGTTCTACTCGCTGCGCCACCAGCTCGTCCAGCCGGCGGTCCAGGCCGCACACACCAACTACCCCGGTTACACCGAGCAGTACGGCGGCTCGACGGCCGACATCACGGTGCCCGCGATGAGCGGCGACGGCGAGATGACCGTCAACCCGGCAGACCGCCTCTCCGAGCTGTCGACGACCACCGACGAGGCGACCGAGCAGGAGATCGTCCGGGAACTGGCGTGGGTCTGCAACCAGGACCTGCCCCGCATCCCGATCAAGGAGAAGAGCCTCCAGCAGTGGCTCACCGACGACGAGTGGGACATCCCCGGCAACCTCGAGGAGGACGCGGACGCGAACGTCACGTGGGCGGCTACCCACCTGCCCCGCGTCGGCAAGATGAACTACAGCGGCTAGATCGAGGACCACAGCGGCTAGATTGGAACGCGGACCGACGGCAGCCTCCCGGGGGTGTCGCCCCCTTGCGAGGGACCGTCGGGCTGTGACCGACCTGGGGCCGACCCGGGTTCGCGACTTCTTTCGGACCACTCGTCGACGAGTCGCAGGTGTCGATACTGGTCGCTCGGTGTCGGTGTCGGTCACTTGGTATCGGCATCCAGTCGTCCGATTTCGGGGGCTCGCACCCCTTCGCGTCACACAGGGGATCATAATTACTTTAGCACAGAAGCGAGAGATACCGCTTATGAGGTTTTACGTCGAGCGAACACTGCGAGCCATCTTCACAGTCTGGATGGCGATGACGATAACGTTCGGCCTGATCCGGTTGATACCGAGCGGACCGATAGAGCAGATGCGCGTCCAGATCGTGCGGACGAACCCGCAGCTGACGCCTGCACAGGTCCAGTCGCGGCTCCAGGACCGGGCGGAGCGGTTGAATCTCAACCTCGACGCCCCGATACACGAGCAGTACATCGATTACATGCTCGGACTGGTTCAGGGGGACTTCGGGATGTCGTTCCAGGAGAGCGAACCGGTGGCACAGGTGCTGGGGGAAGCGCTGCCGTGGACGATGTTCTACGTGACAACGGCGACCGTGATGGTGTTCGCGGTCGCGGTCGTCTGGGGGGCTGTCCTCGCCTACAAGGAGGGGAGTCTCTTCGACTCGGCGTCGAGCAGCGTCTCGATCCTCGCGTCGACGATCCCGTCCTACGTGCTGGCGTTCATCCTGTTGCTGGTGTTCAGCTACAAACTCGGCTGGCTGCCCGCACGGGGGAAGACGAGTCCGCTGATGCAGGCGGACATCGCGAGTATGACGTTCCTCGTCGACGCGTTCAAACACTCGATACTGCTCATCGCCTCGGTGTTCCTGACACAGGTCGGACTCCAGGTACTGGCGATGCGGGGGAACAGTATCCAGATACTCGGCGAGGACTACGTCCGGGTCGCACGGTTGCGGGGGCTCGCCGACCGGCGTATCGCGACCAGGTACGTGGCGCGGAACGCTATCTTGCCGCTGTACACGGGCTTTCTGACGCTGATCGGGTTCAATCTCGGGGCGTCGATCGTCCTCGAACAGGTGTTTCGCTACCAGGGGATCGGCTGGTACATGTTCCTTGGACTGGAAAACCGGGACTACCCACTGGTGATGGGGACGTTCCTCGTGTACACGCTGGCGCTGGTCATCGCGGTCTTCGTCGCGGACCTGACCTACAGCAGGGTCGACCCGCGGGTCAAACAGGGTGATAAGAGTGAAGCATACTGACAGCGACTCCGCCAGCACCGACGGCGGGTTCTCGTTCGACGCAGGGGAATCGCAGATCGAGGTCACACGGAGCGAGCGTATCCGGACGTTCCTCCGGCAGTACGTCTACGAACCGGCGATCATCGCCTGGGACGACTGGCGGACGCGCATCGGGGGGGTGCTCGTCCTCGTCTACCTGCTCATGGGCACGCTCGGCGTGGTGCTGTATCCCGTCCCGACGTCGAACCAGGTGCCGCGCAACCTCCAGCCCTTCGAGAGCATGGAGGCGCCGCTGGGGTCGAACCAGCAGGGGATCGACATCCTCGGCCAGGCGATCCACGCGACGCCCGACATGCTCCTGATGGTGCTCGCGGGTGCCGTGTGGGCGACGGCGATCGCCGTCATCGTCGGCACCGTCGCCGGCTACAAGGGCGGCCGCGTCGACCGCGCCGTGACGACGTTCTCGGACGTCATGATGTCCATCCCGGGGCTCCCGTTCGTGATGGTCATCGCCTTCATCTACCAGCCGACCAACCCGCTGGTCATCGGCCCGCTTATCATGGTCAACTACTGGGCCGGGCTGGGGCGGTCGATCCGCTCGCAGGTGCTGACGCTGCGCGAGGAGTCCTACGTCGAGGCCTCCCGGGCCATGGGCGTCGACACCTGGAAGATCCTCACCAAGGACATCATCCCGAGCATGATGCCGTTCGTGCTCGTCAACTTCGCGTTCGCCGCCCGCTACGTCGTCTTCGCGGCCGTCGGGCTCTACTACCTGGGTGTCCTCCCCACGGGGCTGGGCAACTGGGGCCTGCAACTCGACCGCGCGTACAACGACTACAGCGCACTCGTCGGCACCGGCCAGGAGTACCTCATCGTCGTCCCGCTGGTGTTCATCATGCTGTTCGGGCTGGCGCTGGTGTTGCTCGCACAGGGGCTCGACCGCCTGTTCAACCCCCGCGTGCGGACCCGCCTCTCCGGGGAGTCCGAGGCCGACATCACCGAGGACGACGACGCCGTCTCCAAGGGGGCGATGTAGATGTCGGCGGATGGACTCGACGGACTCGAAGTCGCACGCGGATCGGACGTCACGGACCCCATCATCGAGATCCGCGACGCGTCGGTCACGTACGACGACGGCGACTCCTACGTGCTCGACCACGTCACGATGGACATCGAACGCGACGAGATAATCGGCGTCATCGGCGAGAGCGGGTCGGGCAAGTCGATGCTCGCCTCGGCGCTGCTCGACGCGATCCCCGACCCGGGCTATCTCTCCGGCGGGATTCGCTACCGGCCCTCGAACGGCGAGGAAGTCGAGGTGCTCGATTTGAGCAAGGAGGAACTCAAGGCGCTGCGCTGGGAGGAGATCTCGATGGTCTTCCAGGGTGCGATGAGTTCGTTCAACCCGACGATGAAGATCGGGGGTCACTTCGAGGAGACGCTGAAGGCCCACGACGCCGACGTCGACGAGGGGATGCAGCGCGGTCGCGAGTTGCTCTCGGACCTGTATCTCGAACCCGGTCGCGTCCTCAACTCCTACCCGCACGAACTGAGCGGCGGGATGCAACAGCGGGCGCTGATAGCCCTCTCGCTCGTCCTCGAACCGGAGATGCTCGTGATGGACGAGCCGACGGCGGCGCTGGACCTGCTGATGCAGCGGTCGATCCTGCGCCTCCTGGAGGAACTCCAGACGAAGTACGACCTGACGATGCTCTTTATCACCCACGACCTGCCGCTGGTCGCGTCGCTGGCCGACCGGATGGCGATCATGTACGCGTTCCAGCCCATCGAGATCGGCCCGACGCGCTCGCTCGTCGAGGACGCCGCCCACCCCTACACGCGGGCGCTCCTGAACGCGACGCCGAACCTCGACGCGCCCCTGGAGGAGATGCGACCGATCGAGGGGTCCCAGCCCGCCCCGGTCAACGTCCCCGAGGGCTGTGCGTATCACCCGCGGTGTTCGCTGGCGACCGAGGAGTGTCGCGTCGAAGAGCCCGCCCACTTCCGGGTCGACGACGACCACCGCTCGGCGTGTTACCACTGGGAACAGTCCCGCGAGGAGATCGCGCTCAACTACATCGACGACCTCGGCGACGCCGCCCGCTCGGGAGGTGAGAACTGATGGCCGACGAACCGGTGTTGCGACTCGAGGACATCGAGGTCCACTTCGAGAACCGGGCCGGGCTGCTCGATTTCGGTGCCGAAGACCAGACGGTCCGGGCGGTCGACGGCGTGAGTTTCGACTTAGAAGAGCGGGACGTCATCTCGCTGGTCGGCGAGTCGGGCTGTGGGAAGACGACGCTGGGCAAGACCGCGATCGGCCTCCAGCGGCCCACGGGCGGGTCGATCAAGTTCCGCGGGCACGACATCTGGGACGTCCGCGACGGGGAGTCCGACGCCGACATCACGTGGGACGAGATCCGGACGTCGCTGCAGATCATCCACCAGGACCCCGGGAGTTCGCTCAACCCCAACCGGAAGATCGAGGCGATACTGCGGGTGCCGATAAACCAGACCAACCCCGAGCTGAGTCCCGGCGAGAAACGCGAGCGCATCTACGCGTTGCTCGAACGCGTCGGGATGACGCCCGCTCCCGACTTCGCGGACCGGTACCCTCACCAGCTCTCGGGCGGCGAGAAACAGCGGGTGGCGCTCAGTCGCGCCCTGTTGATGAACCCGGACGTCATCCTCGCCGACGAGGCCATCTCGGCGCTGGACGTCTCCCTGCGCGTCGAGATGATGGACCTGATGCTCGAACTCCAGGACGAGTTCAACACCTCCTACATCTTCATCTCCCACGACCTCTCGAACGCCCGCTATTTCACCGCCCACGGCGGCGGCAACATCGGCGTGATGTACCTGGGCGAACTCGCCGAGTTCGGGGAAGCAGAGCGGATGATCGGAGATCCGAGCCACCCGTACACGAAGGTGCTCCGGTGGGCGACGCCGGACCTCTCGCTGCGGGACTCGGGGGACCTCCCGATGCGGAAGATCGACATCCCGGACCCGATCAACCCGCCGTCGGGCTGTCGGTTCCACACCCGCTGTCCGGAGGCACGGGAGGTCTGCGAGGAACAGCGTCCCGAGGACTTCGGCGAGGGCGACCACCAGGTGGCCTGTTTCCGCGCCGAGGACGGCCACGAGTACTGGGACAGCCCGGAACTCTCGGACGCCGACGCCGATGACCTGCTCGGCGCCGACGACAGCCTGCAGGCCGACTGACCGTCTTCGTCTCTCGGTTGTGCGTGACGTTCAGGTATCAAATTTCTTTACACCCCGCCACGAGCGTCGGAGCATGGCCAGATTCGAGGCGTTCTGGACGGTTGCGTGTGATTATCGGCAGTTCATCTGGCTGGGCGTGATGATGGCGCTGTTCCTGTTCGTCCTGACGTTCATCTCGCTACTGCTCGCGCCGATGGGGTCGCCGTCCTTTGCCATCGCCGTCGTCAACCTCCTCATGACGCTGGGTCTGGGCGGCGCCGCGGGTGGGATGTACTGGGTCTGTGTCAAGCGCGAGCAGGAAGCCTACTGAGGGTGACACTCGCTTCGCTCGTGTCAGAAGGAGTGCGCCGGACACGTTCGGCCTGCGAGCGCGCTCGCAGCCCTCGTAGTCGGCTGTCGAATATATACGATACCAAGCGAGTGCGGCGCTGAGACCGCCAGGTCTCCCAAAGCACGAGCGACGTGACCGGCGCCAGCCCCTGCTGCCCGACGAACGCAACGCTCGTGGAACGAGCGTTAAGTTCGTCGCCTCTACACGTCGTCCACAGTCGCGAGCACGTCGGCGGTCTCGGCGGCGAACTCCCGGAGGTCGGCGTCGCGGTCCCCATCCCCAGCCAGCTCTCGCAGCGAGTCGACCGCCGCAGGGTCACCGACGTACCCGAGCGTGGCGACAGTCGTGGCGACGACGGTCTCGTCGGGGTGGTCGAGCAGTCCCGATAGCGCGTCGACGGCGCTGGTCCCCGCTACCGCGTTTGCGTCGGCCTGCGCCACCGCGTCTGCGTCGGCCTGAGCGACCGACCCCAGGGTGTCGACGAGCGCCGTCAGGACGGTGGCGTCGTTCGTCGAGAGGGCGTCGACCAGTTCCGGGACGTGTGACGCGAGGGCGTCCGGGTGGTCGTCGGCGACAGCCACCAGCAGGTTCGCCGTGACGTGGCGTGCGCCGGCCTGTTCGGTGACGTGACTGGCGTTGTAGAGGTTGAGCGTGCGTGCCTGGTCGTCGTACTCGGCCTCGGCGATCGATTCGGGGTCGACGACGTCTTCGGGTTCCTCGACGGTCGCGGCGACGAGGGCGTCGACGTGGTCGACGAGGGCTGCCGGCTTTTCGACCGCGAGGGCACCCAGCGACCGGGCCGCGCTGGTCTCGACGCTCGGGACGTCGTAGTCGAGCAGTTCGACGAGTCGGTCGACTGCCGGTTCGACGCGCTCTGGCGCTTCCTCGGCGACGATGGCGAGCGCCGCTGCCGTCCGATGGACGACGACGCGGTGGTCGTCCCGGAGGGCGTCACGGAGCGCCGGCGCCAGTTCGACGGCACGGTCGACGTCCGCCCGGGCGACGCCGAGCGCGACGTTCGCAGCGCGTGTCCGGACCATGTTCTCGTCGCTGGCGAGGCCGGACCGGACCACGTCGAGGTCGACGGACCCCACGGGTTCCCCCTCGTCGAGTTCGACCGCCATGACCTCGTGGTCAGTCGTCTCCTCCATGGACCACGAGAGCGACGTGAACGCAGTTAACGGTGACGGTGTCGCCGTTCGCGGGTGTTCGGACGACGTTCGCCGACCCTCGAAGCGGCGGCGGTCCGAAACCCGTGCGCTCGGCGGACGTATGGTTCGAAAAGAGTTTTGTCACCGTGTCTGTAAGCGGATGGCATGGATCCTGACAGAGAGCGGTCGATCCCACGCCGGCAGTTCGTGCGGTCGGCAGTGGCGATCGGCGGCGCCAGCGCACTGGCGGCCTGCCAGGAGCGCGAACGGGCGCTACTGGGTGGGGGAGACCCGGCGACTGCGACAGACGGACGAACGGGGGCAACCGCGACGAGCGAACCAGGGGGGACCGACGCAGCGGGGACCGACGACGAACTCCTCTACCCGCGGGGCGACCCAGGGGCGGTCCCGCCGGGCCAACACGAGTGGAGCGACTACCTGATCCGGGATATGGCCGGCAACACCGTCCCGCCCCAGCAACAGCTAGTGCTCGGCCTCTCCTACGAGGGGTCACAGCCGCCGACGGACGCCGAGCGCGAGCAGGTCGACGCCGCCTTCCGGACGCTGACGCGGGCGTTCCAGTGGGGGACCGGCGGCGCCGGCGGTGCGACGTTCAACCGCGGGCTCCTCTTCCTGATCGGCTACGCGCCGTCGTACTTCGAGCAGGTCGGAGCGGTCCCGGACGACCTCATCGACCCCGAGACGCTGCTCGACCGGGTCGGCGAGGACCCCGAAAAGACCGACGGCTTCGACGCCGCTCTGGTGCTGACCAGCGACGTCGGGTCGGTCGTCCTGGCGGCCGAGGAGGCGCTGCTGGGCCGGAGCGAGTCTGTCAACGGCGTCGAAGTCGAGGGGTCGCTCGACGGCGTGTTCTCGGTCGCGGAACGGCGCACCGGTTTCGCCGGCCAGGGCATCCCCGCCGACAAACTCGACCACGAGGAGATCCCCGAGCAGGCACCCCTCTCGATGGGCTTCAAGTCCGGGTTCACGGACAGCCTCCCGAGCGAGGAAGCGGTCAAGATCCGCGAGGGACCGTTCGCGGGTGGAACGACGCTGGCGCTGTCGCGGCTCCGGCTGGAACTGGACCGGTGGTACGACCAGAGCGAGGAGGACCGCGTCAAGGAGATGTTCTGTCCGGCACACGACGTCGAGGAGGTGGGGCCGGTCGGGACGAACCTCGGCGACGACAGCGGGATCACCGAGGAAGACGTCGACCGGATCCCCGAACACGCCGAGACCTACGACACGGTCGGCCACTCGGCGAAGGTCGCACGAGCGCGTGACGAGGATTTCAACCCGCGCATCCTCCGGCGGTCGGAGGGCTTTGCGACCGACGCCCCGGAACACACCGGCTTCAACTTCACGTCGGTCCAGCGGTCCCTGGAGTCGTTCGTCGAGGCCCGGAAAGCGATGAACCCCGAGGAGTACGACCTCGACGTCGCTCCCGAGAATCACGGCATCGCCGACTACGTGAACACCGTCAATCGGGGGACGTACCTGGTGCCGACCCACGAGGACCGTGCGCTCCCGGTTCCGGAGGCCTGAATATGGGAGCACGGGGGCGAGACGGGACCCGGACTCACCGGGGGATCGCTGTCCTGCTGGCGGTACTGGTCGTCCTTTCGGGGTGTTCGACGGTCGCGGACACGCTGGGAACGAGCGACGACGGTCCGGGCGACGAGGGACCGGGCAGCGAGACCACCCGCCAGTTGACCTTCGAGAACGCCACCGCGGAGTCGGGGCTGGACTACCGGGGGAGCGGGACCGGGAGCGGTGCGGGGAACAACGGCGTCTACGCGGCCGACGTGACCAACGACGGCTGGACGGACCTCCTCGTGACCGGCGGCGAAGTCCCGGCGCTGTTCGTCAACGACGAGGGGCAGTTCGAGCGACGCGTGTCTTTCCCGAACGTGACGGCCGAACTCAAGAGCGCGGCGGTCGTCGACTACGACGGCGACGGCTGGGACGACGTCCTCCTCTTTCTCGTCCGCGACGAGCCGGTCGTCCTCCACAACGACGGCGGCACGTTCGAGCGCCAGGAAGCAGGCATCGGCCTGGGGAACCTGACCCATCCGCTGGGCGCGGCGGCGGCCGACTACGACCGCGACGGCGACCGCGACCTGCTGGTCTACCAGTCGGGCGACTGGTCAGAGAACAACCCCGCGGGCTACTACAGCATCAACCAGACCTTCGAGGACGACAACGGCTACCCCAACCTGCTCTACGAGAACACCGGCGAGCAGGGCGCCGACCGGTTCGAGCGAGTCGAGGACAGCGGCATCGTCGGCGACCACTGGAGTCTGGCGGCGAGTTTCGTCGACCTGACCGGCGACGGCCTGCCCGACATCCACGTCGCCAACGACTACAACTCCGATTCGCTCTACATCAACCAGGGCGACGGCACCTTCGAGAAGCGACTGCTCGGCGGGTCGACCGCCCGCAACGGGATGGCCTCGGAAGTCGCGGACGTCAACGGCGACGGTCGCCCGGACATCTTCGTGACGAACATCTACATCCCGGTGAAAGAGAACAGGGACGAGATGGGCGAACAGCGGTACGAGCGCATCGAGCGACTGTTCTCGTTCGTCATCAAGTCCTCGCGCGCGGAGGGGAACACGCTGCTGGTCAACCAGGGTGGGGGTAACTTCACCGACGAGGCGACGGCGTACAACGTCCGCAAGGGCGGGTGGGGCTGGGCGGCGAGTCTCACCGACTTCGACAACGATGGCGACCGCGACCTCGTCCAGGCGACGGAGAACGTCGTCCGCGTCGACCGCTCGGACCCCGTCTGGACGTATCCGATGGTGTGGCAGCGCAACGCGACGACGTTCGACCGCGTGTCCAAGGGCGTCCACGGGATGGGCGAACACGACAGTCGCGGGCTGGCGACGCTCGACTACGACCACGACGGCGACCGCGACGTCGTCCTGGCCAACTACGGCGGCCCCTACACCCTCTACGAGAACGGGGTCGAACAGGGGGGTGCCGTCCAGTTCGAAGTCCTCGACGAGAGCGGTGCCACTGCGCTCGGTGCCGAAATCGTCGTCGACGCGGGTGGTCGTTCGACGACGGCGATCCAGACCGGCGAGACGGACATGTTCTCACAGGAGTCCCAGGTCCAGCACGTCGGCCTCGGTGACGCCGAGTCGGCGACGCTGAACGTCACCTGGCCCGACGGCACCCGGCGCACGTTCGAGGTGGAGGCGGGTCGGCGACTCAAACTGTCGAAAGACGGGGTCGTCTCCGCGACGAACGCAACGCTCGCAGAGTGAGCGTTGCGTTCGTCGGACCGCACGGCCGCGCAGGCCACGTCGCTCGTGCTCTGCTGAGACCTGTCAGTCTCAGCGCCGCACTCGCTTGGCATCGTTGGCTGTCCGACCAGCCGATTGCGAGGGCTGGGAGCGTGCTCGCAGGCCGAACGTGGCCGGCACAGTCCACCCCTGAACGTCGAACGAAGTGAGCGTTCAGACGCGCCAGCTCTCGAGGGTCGCGCGGTTACCGCGTTCGCCGGCCCAGACAACGCGGACGCGGACGCCTTCGTTGGCGGTGATCGTCACACTCGCTCCCGGAACGACCGGGTCGGTCCAGTCGACGTTTCGCTGGACGCCGTCGATGGCCAGTTGCATCTGGTCGGCGGGGATCGGTTCGCCGTCGGTCCGGGTGATCTGGACGTGGGTGTCGTTGACCCGATCGATCGACCAGTTGCCGCCGGGTGCGGGGTCGTCCTCGGGCGGGTCGAAGTTGAGCGCGAGCACGCCCACCGCGACCACCAGCGCGACCACCAGAACCACTCCGACGATTTTCAGTATCTGATCGCCGTCGTCCAGATCGACCATGCACGAACTTACCCCCTCGTGAACCAAGAGAGTGCTGAATCGTCGCCGGGACGGTGGTCGTCGGTGCCCCCATCGACAACCGTTTTGGGCGTGGCCCGCCGACCGTCGGGTATGCGTCGCCCGGCCCTCCGCGTCCTGATGGCGGTCGTCGGTCTGACGACGCTGGCCGTCTACCTCGTCGCTGCCTACCTCGTCTACCTCCTCGTCGAGGCCGTCTGGGCCGTGCGCCCCTCGCCGGGGACGCTCCTGTTGAGTCTCGCGATAGCGACTCTCCTCTCGGCGTACGTCAGCTACCAGGTCGGGACCGCCCGCCTCCTCAGAAGCGTCCGGGCGTGGGAACTCACTCCCGAGCGCGCGCCGGCGCTCTATCGGCGGCTGTCGGCCTACAGCGAGGAACTGGGGATCGACGAGCCACACCTCCTCGTCGGCGACGTCGGCCAGCCCAACGCCTTCGCGCTCGGTGGCGGCCTCGGCGGGGGCGTGGTCGTCGTCGACCGGCGGCTGTTCGGACTGCTCACCCTCGACGAACTGTCGGCGATCGTCGCCCACGAACTCGCCCACATCGACAACCGCGACAGCCTCGTCCAGACCTTCGGCTTCAGCGCGCTCCAGACGCTCACGAGTCTCGTCTTGCTCGCCATCCTCCCGGTGCTCGTGTTGACCACCGGGTTCGCGCGCGGACTGGCGTGGCTCCGCGGCCGGCCCCACGAGTGGGAACGGACGATCCCGGGGCTGGTCCGCCGCGTTGTCGAGACCGGCGTCTCGGCGGGACTGTTCGCGCTGACGCTGGGGTTGCTCGCGCTGTCGCGGCGACGGGAGTTCGCGGCCGACGACCGCGCGGCGACGGTGACCGGCGACCCGCTCGCACTGGCGCGGGCGCTCCGAAAGATCGAGCGGGCGACCGACCCACACAGGTGGCTCCGCTCGCAACTGTACGTCCGCGGCGAGGAAGACGACGTCCTCCTGCGCCTGCTCTCGACGCATCCCGCGACGGACGAACGCGTCGAGCGACTCCGTGAGCACGCCGACGAACGCCGATCGGGACCCCGCCGGATCGAAGTCGAGTAGCAGCGCGAAGAGAGACCCGCTCGTGCTGGTCGAGAGTACCGGCCGAGAGCGCTGGTCGAGAACGCCGGTTCGTCGTACGCCGGGGACGGCTTCGACGGGCGTGGTCGCCGGAGTCGAAAGCACTATACTCGTATCGGGAGTCAATTTGCCCATGAGCGATACTGACACGGTCCGGGTCGGACTCAACGGGTTCGGCCGCATCGGGCGCAACGTACTCCGCGCCTCGCTGGTCGACCCCCGGATCGAGATCGTCGGCATCAACGACGTCATGGACGACGAGGATATGGAGTATCTCGCCCGCTACGATACCGTCATGGGCAACCTCGAGGGTGTCGACCTGAGCGACGGCGAACTCACGGTCGAGGGGACGGACTTCTCGGCGGAGATCCACGAGGAGACCGACCCCACCCAGTTGCCCTGGGAGGAGCTGGACGTCGACGTCGCCTTCGAGTGTACGGGCATCTTCCGCACCTACGAGGACGCCAGCCAGCACCTCGCCGCGGGGGCTGACAAGGCGCTCATCTCCGCACCCCCCAAGGGTGACGGGCCGGTCCCACAGCTCGTCTACGGCGTCAACCACCACGAGTACGACGGCGAGGACGTCGTCTCCAACGCCTCCTGTACGACCAACTCCATCACGCCCGTCGCGAAGGTGCTCGACGAGGCGTTCGGCATCGTCTCGGGCCAGCTCACGACGGTCCACGCCTACACCGGCTCGCAGAATCTCGTCGACGGGCCCAAGGCCAAAACCCGCCGTGGCCGCGCGGCCGCCGAGAACATCGTCCCGACGAGTACGGGCGCGGCACAGGCCGCCACGGAGGTGCTCCCGGAACTCGAAGGCAAACTCGACGGCATGGCCATCCGCGTCCCGGTCCCGAACGGCTCGATCACCGAGTTCGTCACCGACCTCGAAGCGGACGTCACGGAGGGCGACGTCAACGCCGCGTTCCGCGAGGCTGCCAGCGGCGAACTCGAAGGTGTGCTCGGCGTGACCGACGACGAGGTGGTCTCCTCGGACATCCTGGGCGTGCCCTACTCGACGTACGTCGACATGAACTCGACCAACGTCGTCAACGGTCTGACGAAGGTGCTGACCTGGTACGACAACGAGTTCGGCTTCTCCAACCGGATGCTCGACGTCGCCGAGTACATCACCGAGAACTGAGCGGGTTTTTCCATTCGCGTTCTCCGGAGATCCACCACGTAGCGCGGGCCGTCAGTCGATGGCGTACCGGGGGTACGTTTCGCGTGCACGCCGCGCCGCTTCGACGTCGATCGTCACGGTGGCGAACGGTTCGTCGGCCGACGTGACCGCGAGTCGTTCCCCGTCGGGGTCGAAACACCAGCTCTCGCCGGCGAAGGCGGGGCCGTCGTCTTCGGTGCCCGAACGGTTGGCCGACAGCGAGAACGCGCCGGCGACCACCGCCGCCGTCCGGCCCGCAGCGAGCCACTTTCCGCTCGTCGCCGCCCCCGTCGCTCGCGGCGTGACGAGGCAGTCGACCCTCTCGCGGCCGTAGGCTCGTACCTGCTCCATCGCCCAGAGTTCGGTACAGACGAGGACGCCGACGGAGACGCCCGCCACCTCGACCGGCTCGAACTCGCCCCGTCCCGCCTCGTACCACGACGCCTCCCGGAACCCCGCCTCGTCGGGCAGGTGTGCCTTGTGGTGGACCGGCCGGTAGCCGTCGTCGGCGTCCCGGACGAACGCTTCGTTCAGGCGCGTCCCCTCCCGGACGACCGGTCGCGAACCGGTCACGGCCGCCGGCGCGAGTTCGTCGAATCGCTCGACCCACTCGTCGTGGGCCCGCACCGCCCGTTCCCACGCGTCGGGGTCCACGTCGTCGGTCGCCGGGAGCCACCGGTAAAACGGCATCTCGGGTAACACGACGAGGTCGCTCCCCTCGCGGTCGACGTGCGCCACGAGGCGCGACCAGTCGGTCTCCAGTCGCGTCTCACCGGAGGGCGCCTGTGCGACGGTGACCGCCAGTTCGGTGGCCATGCGATCCCTGGGACTGTATCTCGGTTAACACTTTCTGTGGATGGGGTGTTCGTGGTTCGGTGTCTGGGAGAGTGCGCTGGGTTTCCGGTCTCGACGGTTCCCGCTATCTGGTCGCTGCAGTTCTGTACCACCCTCGACAGCAACCGTGGCGCGCGTCGTCGAGCGTGCCGAGCGGTGCGAGGCCGCAAGACGAAGCCGCGCGAGGTCTTCGTGAGTGCAGCGAACGAAGGCTCGGCAGAGCTTGCTCTGACGGTGGACGAGCATCGAGCGGGCGGTGCGGAGAGCGAGACGCGCAAGAGGCTGGGGAGGTGTGAGGCTGTTGCGGTGCTGTGGGGGCGGGGCGGTGCCGTGCTGTGCGGAGCGGTGCTGTTGCGGTCGCGGTCCTTGGCGGACTGAAAGGGCGAGACGGGCTCGCGGGCCGAAGGCCTTCAGTCGCCTGAGCGGGCCACTATCTGAGCGAGTGCGGGGCGGTGGGGCTGTTCGAGCGAAGATATCCCGCTCAGCGACCGCGAGCGCGTCGAGGGCTTTCGTCGAATCTTGTCGAGTGCGGTTGCTGTCGCAGGAGGGAACTGAAACTCCGCACTACGCTCGCTAGCTGGTGTTTCGACCGCTACACACAGTAACGGTTGAAAGCCCTCGGGCCGCTCGCGAGTCGCTGCGCTCCTCGCTCGCAATAGAGGCGCGTGGCGCCTCGCAGCTCGCGGTCGCTCAGCGACATATCCGTGCTCTCCGCACCGCCCGCTTACGGCTGCGCCGTGCGCTTTCGAGGCCCGTAGCGCCTCGCACCGCACGGATAGGGGTCGCTGAGACGACTACGCGTTCGCCGCGAGCGCCCCTCGCCCTTTCAGTCCGCCAGGGACCGCGACCGCACAGCACGGCACCGCCCCGCCCCCACAGCACCGCGACAGCCTCACACCTCCCCAGCCTCTTGCGCTTCTCGGGCCTGCGGCCCTGCGATGCTCATCCCTCGCACGGTGTCATCTCGCGCATAAACGCGCTCGACAGCGCGCGCCGGGTTGTCGGATTCACCGGGCGGACCCGTCTGTCAGGTTCACCGGGAACGCCCACGTCAGACGCCGTGCTCCGAAATCACGACGGTGACGGTGGCGGCGTCACGACCCATGGCCTGGACGGTCCAGCCGTGCTTCTCGACGACGTCTCGCAGGTCGTCGGGCACCAGGTTGGGATCCCCTGCGTCGCAGTAGACACGGGGAACGAGTCGCCGCCAGCCCGTCGCCGGGTCACGGCGGTGTTCCTCGGGGAGGGCGACGACACCGCTGGCTTCGCCGTCGAAGTCCTCGATGGGCTCGACGGATTCGTATCCCAGTTCGTGCAGGTCGTCTAGGATGGCGGCGAGTTCGTCGTCCATGGCTGCTCACCATCGCGGGTGACCGCGACAGTCCGAAGACGTATCGGGTTGAACACAAGCGTTTTCGGGGCGTGGTACCGAATCACAGACGATGTCGATTCGCGAGCGACTCCGTTCGTCAGCCGGGAGCGGAGAGATCGACGGGAACCTGATACCGCTCGTGGTGGGCCTCTGTAGCGCAGTGGGCGCGTTCGCGGGGTCGGCACTGGCCGGGAGCGCCGTCGGCGTCGCCCTCCTCGCCGGACTCGGCGCGCTGGCGGGTGGCGTGCTCGTCTGGCTCGTCGTCCGCCTGCTGGCCCGACGAGTCCGCTGACCGCGTGTCGGGCGCGCCGTCGGACCACGCGGTTTTTTCTCGCCACCGGCCCACCTCTCGATAGAAACCCATGCCCGCGTTCAAGACGCTCGATGACCTCGACGACGGCCAGCGCGTCCTCGTCCGCCTCGACCTCAACTCCCCGGTCGAGGACGGCGAAGTACAGGACAACCGCCGCTTTTCGCGCCACGCCGAGACGGTGCGTGAACTCGTGGATCGGGACTTTGCGGTCGCGCTCGTGGCCCACCAAGGGCGCCCCGGCCGGGACACCTTCGTCTCGCTCGAACAGCACGCCGCTATCCTGAGCGATCACGTCGACCACCCGGTCGATTTCGTCGCGGACACCTACGGCGCGGACGCCCTGGCGGCCATTCGTGACCTCGACGGCGGTGACGTCTTGCTCCTCGAAAACACGCGGATGTGCGACGAGGAGTTGCCCGAGGAAGAGCCCGAGGTCAAAGCCGAGACGGAGTTCGTCCAGACGCTCGCGCCGGAGTTCGACGCCTACGTGAACGACGCCTACTCCGCCGCCCACCGTTCGCATGCCTCGCTCGTCGGCTTCCCGCTCGTGCTGGACGCCTACGCCGGGCGCGTGATGGAGACCGAGTACGAGGCCAACACCGCCATCGCGGCCCGCGAGTTCGACGGGCAGGTGACGATGGCCGTCGGCGGGACGAAAGCGACGGACGTCATCGACGTGATGTCCCACCTCGGCGACAAAGTCGACGACTTCCTCCTCGGCGGGATCGCCGGCGAACTCTTCCTGCGCGCCGCGGGCTATCCCGTGGGATTCGACCTCGACCCGGAGGCCGACCTCTACGACAGTCAGTGGGAGACAAACCAGGAGTTGATCGAGGAGATCGTCGACGAGCGCGGCGACCAGATCACCCTCGCCGTCGACATGGCCTACGAGGACGAGGACGGTGAGCGGGCCGAAATCGACGTCGAGGACATCGAGGAAAAAGACGTCTCCTTCCTCGACGTGGGTAGCGAGACTGCCGAAACCTACGCCGAGACGATCCACGACTCCGAGGCCGTCTTCGTCAAGGGCGCGCTCGGCGTCTTCGAGGACGAACGCTTCTCCGTCGGGACGGTGTCGGTTCTCGAAGCCATCGCCGAGACGGACTGTTTCTCGGTCGTCGGCGGTGGGGACACCTCCCGGGCCATCGAAATGTACGGCATGAGCGAGGACGACTTCGGGCACGTCTCCATCGCCGGCGGCGCCTACATCCGCGCGTTGACCGGCGCCGAACTCGTCGCGGTCGACGTTCTGTCTCGGGGGTAGCACGGGCCAGCGTGTGGAGACCCTCGCACGCCACGCTTCTCTCACGCCGGTGTGAATGAGATGGTCGGGGACTCCAAAACGAAGTCACCCACTTTCTCAAAACGGGCAGAATAGATCAAATTCGACGATCATATAACCACAGAATGTAAATTTATAGTAATGGTTATCTTACCACTACTGGACGAGGAGGAGTTGCCCCTCGTAGTTGCCTACTCGCGCAGTAGTGATGAGAACATGGACGAAGCAGTTGTGAACGCCTTTCTCGCAGCAAATATCGACGTTTTCGACAGGCCGACTACGCTCGTGGACTGGGTCAATACAGACGTCTTCGAGGACCTCCAGTGGTCCTCCAGTCCCCGACTGTATCTCTGCACACGAATATGGGGCTATCAGGTGGTCATCACCTCCGAAGAGATCCGGATTTACGCTTCCTCGAAAGAGGCCTGATCCGGGGTACGCACACCCGAAAATAGCCGAAAGTAGCTGTGTCATTCGGCAGGAACGGTCGGCTCTGGCGGCATCTGTAACACCGGTCTCGTGCTGAGCGACGCCGAGGGAGTCGTTTTACCGGTACGTGGAGGACCCGTCGTTGCAAGCCGGCAGACGGCGAGATCATCCGCTGGGGGACGGTTCGACGACGTGTTCTCGGTCGGGAATACGTTGATACATCGGCCGGCCCAATCCTACAGGCATGCACCTGGGAATCGTCTCGGACACGCACGACAACACAGATATCGTCGACGAAGCGGTGGACGTCTTCGAGCGCGAGGACGTCGACGCGATCGTCCACTGTGGCGACTTCGTCGCGCCGTTCTCGGCGGCAGCGTTCGACGTCGGCGTCGAGTTCCACGCGGTCCGCGGTAACAACGACGGCGAGTGGGCACTCCAGGACGTCGTCGGCGAGTTCGGTACCTACCACGGCGAACTGGCTGAACTGACACTGGACGGGGCCGAAATCGCCGTCTATCACGGCACGAGCGGTGCCATCGTCGACGCGCTGGTCGACTGCGGGCGCTACGACTACGTCCTCTCGGGCCACACCCACGAGTTCGCCCACGAACAGCGCGGCGACACCACGCGGATCAACCCGGGGGGCATCCCCATCGACGCCGCGCCCGACGCACCCTACGCGGTGGTGCTGGACACCGACACGGGCGAGTTCGACCGGTTCGAACTCCGGTAAAATAGAGAGTCGTTCACTCCTCGCGGCCGTCGCCGGAGCGTCGTTCAGTCCTCACCGCCGTCGCAGCCGTCCCCACCGTCGGCGACAGCGGGCTGTGTGCGTTCGGTCCGGTAGAGCGACCGGCCCAGTTCGCCGTCGATGCCGAGCGTCTCGTCGGTCAGTTCCATGCTCTCCTCGCAGTCGGCGAGGCCGGTCACCGCCCGGAGCGCGTCGACGTTCTCGGGGACGACGTCGGCCTCCTGGTGGATCGCCTGGAAGAAGTAGAGTTCGTCCCCTTCGACGGTGAGCGACTCGCCCCAGAGGCAGTTCTCCCAGCAGTCCCCGCGCGGGCGACCGGCGTCCATCGCGAGTTCCTTGAGTTTCCCGGCACCGTCGACGCCGAGCCCCTCTGGGAGGACGAACACCCGCGACTCCGCTTCCAGCAGGTCACGTACCTCGGCCGTGTCGGGCTCGCTCTCCAGCGTGACGTTGACCGCGTGGGTATGCATCAGCGTCGTCGGGACTTTCATCCCCATCGTGTCGACCTGCACGTCCGGGAGCACCGTCTTCACGTCGGGGCCGTGGTGTGAGGGCACCGAGATGGGGTTCGGGATGGTGTCGTTGATCGGCCCGCGGTCGGTCTGTCCCGGGTCGCCACCGCGGCGGACGAGCGTCACGCGAGCGCGGTCGATACCGTAGGTCTCGTCGAGGGGTGCGAACACCCGCGAGAGCCCCGTCGTGTTACAGGAGACGACCCGCACGTAGTCGGCACCGCGGGCGTCCTCGAAGTTCGCGCGGGCGACGAAACTCGTCTCGCCCACGTCGGCGTCCTCGCCACCCTGGAAGAGCGCCGGCGTGTCGTGGCGCTCGTACCGGGATCTGTTCTCCGCGCCGACCCCGCTCGGTGTCGCGTCGACGACGACGTCACTGCGCTCGATCATGTCGTCGACCGTTCCCGCGACGTCGAACCCCGCCTCGCGGAACGTGTCGACGCGCTCGCCCGGCGCGTACAGCCGGTAGCCACGGTCGGCCGCGACCCCGGCCTCGAAGTTCGGACTCGTCTTCGCCACACCCGCGACCGCCATGTCCGGCTGGGCCCTGACTGCGTCGGCCACGCGTTTGCCGATCGTCCCGTAGCCGTTGACGCCCACGTGCATCATTGTGTTCGTCCCCTCGTACCCCGTGCCCGGGCATAGTTCTTTTCATGCTAAATACCGAGAAATTAACTCGCCCGCGAAAAAGAACTTCGGTAACTCGCGTATACTCTCTGCCCGACTGGTACGACGAGGCGGATCCGAGTCCGGGGCGGCCCGGGTGCGCGTCCGACGCCGACGCCGACTCCGACGCCGGGGCCACTTCCGCGACCGGGTCGACTTTGGCACTGGAGGGCGATAGCGGGGGTATGGAAATAGTCGACTACGAACTGTTCCGCGTCCCGCCGCGGTGGCTCTTCCTCCGCGTCGAGACAGACACCGGCCTCGTCGGCTGGGGCGAACCCGTCGTCGAGGGGCGTGCCCGGACCGTCGAAACCGCCGTCGAGGAACTGTTCGAGACGTACCTGCTCGGCGAGGACCCGCGCCGGATCGAGGACCACTGGCAGACGATGTACCGCGGCGGCTTCTATCGGGGCGGCCCGATACTGATGTCTGCCATCGCGGGCGTCGACCAGGCGCTGTGGGACATCAAGGGCAAGGCCCTGGACGTGCCGGTCTACGAACTCCTGGGCGGTCCGGCACGCGACCGGATCCGCGTCTACCAGTGGATCGGCGGCGACCGGCCGGCCGACGTGGCCGAACAGGCCGCCCAGCAGGTCGAGGCGGGCTTTTCGGCGCTGAAGATGAACGCCGTTCCGGAGAGCCGCCGCATCGAAAACCCCGCGGCTATCGAGGCGGCCGTCGACAGACTGGGTGCCGTCCGCGAGGCCGTCGGCGACGAGGTGGATATCGGCGTCGACTTCCACGGCCGCGTCGCCAAGTCGATGGCGAAGAAACTCGCCGCCGCCCTCGAAGTCCACGACCCCTTCTTCGTCGAGGAACCGGTCGCACCGGGTCACGAGGACGCCCTCCCCGAGGTCGCGAACCACACCTCGACGCCTATCGCCACGGGCGAACGGCTCTACTCGCGGTGGGACTTCAAGGAACTGTTCGAGGACGGCGCCGTCGACGTGATCCAGCCCGACCTCTCTCACGCCGGGGGGATCAGCGAGGTCAAGCGGATCGCGGCGATGGCCGAGGCCTACGACGTGGCGGTGGCACCTCACTGCCCGCTCGGGCCGGTCGCCCTCGCGTCCTGCGTGCAGGTCGACGCCGTCGCCGCCAACGCGCTCATCCAGGAACAGAGCCTCGACATCCACTACAACGAGGGGATAGACGAACTCGCCTACCTCGAAGACCCCTCGGTCTTCGCGTTCGAGGACGGCTACGTCGACCTCCCCGATAGCGCGGGTCTGGGCGTCGAGATCGACGAGTCCGTCGTCCGCGAGCGGGCAGGCAGCGTCGAGGACTGGCACTGCCCCGTCTGGCGCCACGACGACGGCAGCGTCGCCGAGTGGTGAACGGTGAACCCCGGTCGCGTCAGCCGTCCGACGGCGTGGGCGTCGGTGTCGACGTCTCTGTCGGAGCGGACACTGGCGTTCCGGTTCCTGTGGGTGTGGACGAAGGCGTTCCGGTCCCGACGGGTGTCGGCGTGACGGTCCCGTTCGCGCCGGTCGCGTTACGCCAGTCCACGGGGTCGAGTCCCTCGGCCCACGCCGGGCGTTCGAGCGTGGTCTCGCCGACGTCGGTGTAGGTGTAGCGTTCGCTGACCGCGATGCGCTGGCCGTCGCTGACGAGCGTGAACTCGAACTGGACGGTGCGGACGTAGCCGTCGGGGTGGACCCAGACGGTCGAACTGAAGTTCCGGAACTCGTAGTCCTGGTAGATCGAGACGAGATACTCCGGCGGCCGCGTCGAGTAGAGCTGGAGGTACCGCGTCCCGCCGCGTTCGGCGATGCCGAGTCTGGCGCCCTCGGGGTCGACCCGCAACTCGGCGACCGAGCCGGCCAGCAGGGCAAAGCGCGTCCGTGCGCCGGTCGTACTCCCCGGGAACGCCGTGGTCCGGACGGTACCGTTGGCCGCCTCGACCCGCCGGTAGACGCCGCTGGGATCGATGTAGGTCTCGTCGACGCCGTCGGTGAACGTCCCCGTCTCGCGCCGGCTGAACGTGGAGTCGTTCTCGACGGCGATGCGGTAGCGGAAGTTCTCGCCGACGGTCCCGGTCCCACCGGTCGCCCGACGGGTCCACACCAGCACGAACGAGCGGTTGCCGAGCGTCCGGGTGTGTCTGACCAGCAGCGCGTCCATGTCGACGGTGCCGTTGTCGACGAACCAGTCGAACGTCGTCGGCCGTGGGGTCGCCGTCCCCGTCTCGACCGGCGTCCCGAGCGGTGCCGCCGTCAGCGTCTCGCGGGGCGTCGACTCCGACTGTGACGGGACCAGCCCGTTACAGCCCGCCAGTACGACCAGTAGCGCTACCAGCACCGTACCCACGCGCACGCTCGACCGGCGCCCTTCCATCGCCCGCTCTAGGGACGACTGCCCTATAAGTCCCGCCCTCGGCCCGGTCGACAGCAAGAGTCTTGAGGACGCCGCTCCGAGGGTCGTCCGTGCGAATCGAGAACAGCTTCGTCCCGGTCGAGGGGGTCGGCGAGACGACCGAGCGACGCCTCTGGGAGGCCGGGGTCACGACCTGGGAGGAGTTCGACGGGCACGTCGTCGGCGACCGAAAGGCCGAGCGCATCGACCGGTTCGTCGACACCGCGCGCGAGCGCCTCGCCGACGGCGACGCCCGCTACTTCCGCGAGACGTTCCCGTCGGGCTGTCACTGGCGGTGTTACGACAACTTCCGGGAGGAGACCTGCTTTCTCGACATCGAGACCACCGGCCTCGACCAGCGCCACCACGACGTGACCGTCGTGAGCTGTCACCGGGCGGGCGAGACGACCACGCTCGTCGCCGACCGCGACCTCACGGCCGACCGCCTCCAGCGTGAACTCGACGACGCCAAACTGCTCGTGACGTTCAACGGCAAACGCTTCGACGTCCCCTTCCTCGAATCGGCCTTCGACGTCTCCGTCGACGCGCCACACGTCGACCTCATGTACCCCTGCCGGCGCCTCGACCTGACTGGCGGACTGAAAGCCATCGAGCGCGACGTGGGGATCGACCGCGACCGTCCCGATCTCTCCGGCGAGGACGCCGTCCGGCTCTGGCGGGAGTACCAGCGCGGCGACGAGAACGCCCTGGAGACGCTGGTCTCGTACAACCGCGACGACACCGCGAACCTCCGGACGCTGATGGAACTCGTCGCGAACCGGCTCGAACCCGACCCGCTCGCGACACCTAAAGACTCTTAATCGTCCCTTTCACATTGGGGAGACGATGGTCCCCTCGAAACGGTCGCTCCGTGCCCTCCTCGCGGTCGTGGTACTCCTGTCTGCGGGCGCCGTGGCGTCGAGCTACGCGACGGCCCAGCCCAACATCGCGGAGACGCAGGCGGCCGCCGACGCCGACCCCCGCAGTCCCCCGGTCTCGACCGTCGAGTCCGGCTCGGGGTCCGGAACCGGCCCGATCTCCGGCCCCGACGCCGGGCCCGAGACGACACCGGCCGGCGGGGACGCCACCGCGACGACGCCCGGGACAGCGGGTCCGAGCCTCCAGGTACGCGCCAACCGGACGCGACTCGACCCCGGCGACGACGTCGGGAACGTCACCGTCGTCGCGACCCAGGGGTTCTACGTCTCCGACGAGCAGGCCGAACTCGTCGCCTTCTCCGAGGCCGGGGAGGTGCTCTACTACGACGACACCTACCGCGTCTACTTCGACGTCGACCCGGTGCCCGGCGAACGGAACACCGTCGAGTACGTCGCCTCCCGGCACATGAACGGCGCGGACTGTGCATCGGTCGACACCGAGCGCTGTACGTACAACGTCTTCCGCCGGGTGAACCTCACGACCGGCGTCGACCGGGAAGTGTACGGCGAGGTCACGCCACAGATCGTCTCCGGTCGCTGGCACGATATCGACCGCGTCAACGAGACCCACGTCGCTATCGCCGACATCGTCCGCGACAGCGTCCGGATCGTCGACACGCGGACGAACGAGACGACCTGGGAGTGGCACGCGAACCGTACGTTCGACCGGAGCGAGGGGGGACAGCCGGGTGACTGGACGCACGTCAACGACGTCGAGGTCCTCGCCGACGGCCGGATCATGGCCAGCGTCCGCAACATGGACCAGGTGATATTCATAGACCCCGGCGAGGGCGTCGAGGCGAACTGGACGCTCGGGGCCGAAGACGACTACAGTATCCTCTACGAACAGCACAACCCCGATTACATCCCTCCCAGTGAGGGCGGCCCCGCGATCCTGGTCGCCGACTCGGAGAACAGTCGCGTTCTGGAGTACCGGCGCGTCGACCCCGAGACGGGCGCACCGACGACGGGGACCGACGGCGAGTGGCGCCGGGTCTGGGGGTGGCGTGACAGTCGCGTCCAGTGGCCCCGCGACGCCGACCGCCTTCCCGGTACCACCACGCTCGTGACCGACACGCACGGCGACCGCGTCGCCGAAGTCGCGCCGAACGGGACCGTCGTCTGGAGCGTCACCGTCGGGATGCCCTACGAGGCCGAGCGTCTCGGGACCGGCGACGAGAGCACGGACGGCCGAAGTATGGCCGCGATCCGCGAGGCGAACACGACTGCAGGGAGTGGCGGCCCCCTCTCGCTCGTCGCGTGGGCTACGGGCGGTGACGCCACCCGGGTCGTCCTCGCACCCGACGACGGCCCGGTCGATTTCGCCTGGGTGACGCTCAAGGAAGTAGTCCCGAGCCTCGCCGTCAACGGGATCCTGTTCGCTGGCCCCTCCTGGCTGCGGTTCCACGACGTCGTCTTCGGCGGACTGGCGCTCGTCGCTGGCCTCACCTGGGCCGGCCTCGAACTCCGCTGGGCCGGTCTCGGCCTCCGCCGGTGGACCGGCCGACTCCGCCGCCGCCTGGACGACGTCTGACTCCGACCGGCACCCATATTTCATCCTCGTGGGTATTATCGGATCTAGATACTATCTCACTTGCTGTCGCCTGTCGGCGATCGTATCGACAGCCCGTGACTGTCCCGACCTGCACCTATCCCCACATATATATTCGATCCCGTCCAAATACTCCTCGAAGATTGGATTAATTGGGGAAATATGTGTATTATTCGACGAAAGATCGAACTATACGCCCGCGTCACGTCACCTGCGAGGGGGCGGCGGTCTCGATGTTATATTAGGACAGATAGAACAGAAAACAGAGAGGATTGCGGACAGGTACACTCAAATATATTTATTCATTTCCGAGTTAATCTCTCGCGAACGCGGGTCGACGTCGCCGGGCGGCCAGTCGCCGGCCGGTCGGTACTGCCGTGTCGGGACCCAGCGGAGAGAGCGATCTGGAACGCCCCTGCCGCCTATCAGAATGTTGTTTTATATAACAGAACGCAACCGACGGGTCCCCGGGAGCACTGTCGGACGGAGTCGGGACCGCGGCGGTCGGGTACCGGGACGTCACCGAACCATACCGGAACGCTGGCGACCAGTGACGGCGAGAACTGGCAAGCGCGGGGTGACCGGGCCGGGACAGATCAGATCTCGGTGACGCGCTGGTAGTCGCCGTCGAGCGCCTGTGCGTCCTCGGGCAGCAGTGCGACGACGACGTACTCGGGGAAGTCGGCGACGTAGTCGACGAGGCGGGCGATCCGGTCGGAGTCGATGGCCTCGATGGAGTCGAGCAGGAGGAACGGACAGACCTCGTGGATATCGTGGGTCAGGTAGCCTGCCAGCGCGAAGACGAGGCCGGTGACCTCGCGTTCGCTCTCCGAGAGGTGGTCGACGGAGTCCTCGTAGGTCGTCCCGTCGGCGGTGCTCCGGACGACGTGGAGGTCGAACACCGTCTCCTCGGTCGTCGAGCGGCCCTGGGTGACGGTCTGCTGTTTGCGCTCGATCCAGATCCGTTCGAGGTTCTCGTAGTCGAGGATCGACAGGACCGACTCCATGTGGTCGTTGAACTGGTCGACGGCCTCGCCCTCGATGCGGTCGATGCGGGTGCGCAGGTCGGCGATCTCGTCGGTGATCTCGTCCCGGCGGGCCTGGAGGTCCCCGCGGTCGTCGAGTTCGGACTCGATGCGGTCGCGCTCGCTCTCGACGTCCTCGAGTTCCTTCCGGAGCTGTTCGAGTTCGAACTCGAGTTCGTTGGCCTCGGTGTGCAGGTCCAGCAGTTCGCTCTGGGTCTCGTCCTGGAGCCGTTCGACCTCGTCTTCGAGCTCGGCGATCCGGTCGTCGAGTCGCTCGCGCTCGTCTTCGAGCTCTTCGAGGCGTTCCTGTCGGCGCTCGCGTTCCCCGGTGGCCGTCTCGAGTCGCCGTTCGAGCTGGGAGCGCTGGCGACGCTGTTCCTCGTAGGTCGCCTTCTCGGTCTTGCAGTCGTCGATGTCCGACTGGACGTCGCGGCGCTCGGCGAGTTTGTCCTGGCGCAACTCGCGCATCCGGTCGAGCGTCGACTCGACGGAGGAACTGTCGACCTCGCTCCCGCAGGTCCAGCAGACGACCTGGTCGTCGACCAGTCTGTCGGTGACGGCGCCGTCGTCCTCGTCGCGGAGCGCGGCGACGATCTCCGAACTCGTCCCCTCCAGCATCTCCTCGTTGAACTGGATGACCTTCTGGAGGTCGGTCACGGTCGCGTCCAGCGATTCACGGCGTTCGCGCAGTTCCTCGATCCTGCCCTCGACGTCGCCGACCTCGGACATCGGCGCCTCCGGGAGGCCGTCGAGTTCCCCCTCGAGCTGGTCGATCTCCTCGTCGAGCGCCGCGATGCTCTCGCGCTCGGACTCGATGTTGTAGCGGGTGTCCTCCAGGTCCGAGCGCGCCTCGCGGAACTCCTCCAGGGCCGACTCGAGTTCGGCCTCCTGTTCCCGGGGAGTCCCGACGTCCTGGTCGGCGTCCGCGATGGCCTCCCTGACCTCGGCGAGTTCGTCTTCGGTCTCGGCGATCTCGTCTCCGAGTTCTCCCTGGCGGCGTTCGAGATCGGGGAGTTGCCGCTGGAGCGACTTGAGCTCGTCGAGGCGGTGTTCGACCTCGTCGCGTTCGTCCTGGAGTTCGGAGATCTCGTTTTCGATCGCCGCCGTGTCGACCGGCCGCATGATGATCTCCCGGAGGTCCCCGCCCAGTTCCACCGCACGCCGGGACTCGTTGGACTCGAGCAGGAAGACGAACAGGTCCGCGAGCGTCGAATCCTCGAGGTAGGGGTCGCCGCTCGTGTGTATCTCGCCGTTGCGCCGGCGGAGCGTTCGGGTGTAGGTCTCCTCGCCGACCGTGAGCTCGACGTAGCCCTCGTCGGCGTCGCCCTTCAGCGAGACGTCGTCACTTCCCAGACCCGCCATGATCGCCTGGAGCAGCGAGGTCCGATTCGTCGCGTTTCGGCCCGTTAACACGGTTACCCCGTCCGAGAAGGTAACGTTCGTCTCGTCTATCCCTCCGACGTTCTCGACGGCTATCTCGACCGTGTCGACGACCGATTCAGATGCGCCCATACCACCCATTGCACCCTTCCGGGATATAAAAATACTGTCTCGGAATCGTCGACACGACGCGACTGCGAGAGACGCCGTCTCGGCCTGGACGTGCGGGGCGTTCACGACCCTTTCACCGGTTCCAGCGGCGTTCGATACAGAGGACCGCCCGTTCCGTATCAGTATCAGGTGGTATCCGTCGAGATGCGGTCGCCGAGGACAGCGTTGTCTGCTATCCAACACAGTAGTCACACACTATCCGGTCGCCGTTGTACCTTCATTACAGGTGTATCGGTGTAAGCCGGTCGACCCGCGTTCGACGCCGACGCGTGACGTTCGTCGTCACCGGTACCCGTCTCCCGGCCAGTGATTCGCGAACTCCGGTTACACGCTGTGTCGCGGTCGTGGTCCGGCCGACCGACCGGTGACTCGCCCGGTCGGTGCGTCGCCGACCGGCGGCCCGCGCGTCGGTAGTCCCCAGAATCATTACAATGATAATGGTGTAATGGATGTGGGCCGGGCAGTCGTGCGATATTACCGGACACCACCGCGACGGGCGTGCCGGAACCGGGCCGCGACAGGTCACAGGTCACCGCCAATTACGGTTCTCGCAGTCTGGTATGGTCGATGGATCGTGCAAACTGTAGATACGACCGTCCGGGGATGTCGGATGACGTTCGAACGAGGGGCGGGCGCTCCCGGAACCGACGCTCGTCGTTACCGCAGTTCGTCGGCGCGTTTCTCCCAGTCGTCCTCCCAGAGGTCGATGGTGTGGACGGCGTCCTCGGTGTACTCGTGGGCCTCGACGACGTCCATGTCGAGTTCGATGCCGTAGCCCGGTCCCTCGGGCACCTGGACGTAGCCGTCCTCGACGACGAGCGGGTCGGTGAGGAGGTCGTCGACCCAGTCCTCGTCGTAGGTCTGGAACATCTCCTGGATGCGGAAGTTGGGGATGGAGGTACAGAAGTGCGAGTAGATGGCGCCGGCGACCGGCCCCTGGGGGTTGTGGGGTGCGATGTCGACGTGGTCGGCCTCGGCGAGGCCGGCGATCTTCTTGCCCTCGGTGATCCCGCCCGTGTTCATCAGGTCGGGCTGGAAGACGTCGATGTCCGTGCGCGTGACCAGTTCGAAGAAGTCGTGTTTGGTCATGTGGCGCTCGCCGGTCACGACCGGGATCGGCGACTTCCGGGCGACCTCGGCGAGGCTGTTGATCGAATCCGGCGGGCAGGGCTCCTCGTACCACGCCGGGTCGAACTGGTCGAGCTTGCGCGCGATGTCGACGGCCTGGGCGGCCGAGAAGCGGCCGTGGCACTCGATGAGCAACTCGACGTCGGGCCCGACGGCCTCGCGGACGGCGCCGACGATGTCGACGGCGTGGTTCTTCTCCTCGGTGGTCATCGACTGCCAGGCGGTCCCGAACGGGTCGAACTTCATCGCGTCGTAGCCGTCGTCGACGACGCGCTCGGCGGCGCGAGCGAAGCCTTCCGGTTCGCCGTCGGCCTCGGTGTACCAGCCGTTCGCGTACGCGCGCAGTTCTTTCCCGTGGACCGGGCCGCCCAGCAGGTCGTAGACGGGCTGGTCCAGCACTTTCCCCTTGATGTCCCAGCAGGCCATGTCGACGGCCGAACAGACCGTCGTGTTGATGACGTTCTTCGAGAACCACTCGTCGCGGTACATCTCCAGCCACAGCGACTCGGTGTCGAAGGGGTCCCGCCCGATGAAGAAGTCCGACATCTCGTCGATCGCCGCCGCCACGGTCCGGGGTTTGTCGTGTGTCGTCGCCTCGGCGAGCCCCGTCACACCGGCGTCCGTGTGCAGGCGCACGAACACCCAGGGTTTCCACGGGTTTGCGACCAGGTACGTCTCGACATCGGTGATCGTTACGTCCGACATACGCGTCGATCCGCCGCACCGGAACATTAAACCAGGGGAAACCGCCCCGGTAGCTCGTGCCACCTGGATCCGATATTATCGGATAAACTGAACGAGCGCTCCCCGATACCCTCTCGACGCAGTCGGGACGAGGAGCCGTCCCGACACGGTCGTTCCGGCTCTCTCCCGGAACGGGACCGGTGCTCACGGCGTCGCCTGGTGTCCGAGAAAACCGGACAGCCTGACTGTCGCCCCGTCGACTCGAACGGGTCTCTCGGCCGGTCCGAGCAAAAACTATTTGTCCCACGACGGGGCAGTCTTCTCCATGCGATACTACCGAGCCGAGCGAAACGGGGGCACGTCGCTCCTGGCAGTCCAGGGGTCGACCGCCTACGACCTCACGGAGACCGAACCCGGCCCGTCGTCGTTTCTGGACCTCGCGTCGGCGGCGTCGCTGACGGCCGGCACCGTCGACGACGTCGCGGACAGGCTGGTCGAAGGGGCACCCACAGTCGACCTGGACACCGTCGCCGACGATCTCGTCAGGCCGCTGGACCCCGACGAGGTGTGGGGCGCGGGGGTCACCTACGCGATCAGCCAGGAAGCTCGACAGGAGGAGGGTGGACTCGCCGAATCGTATCTCAACGCCTACGAGGGCGAGCGACCGGAGGTGTACTTCAAGGCGACGCCCAGTCGGACGGTCGGGCCGGGCGAAGAAGTCGGCATCCGCGGCGACTCCGAGTGGGACGTCCCCGAACCGGAGATGGCGATCGTCCTCTACGGGGAGGAGATCGTCGGCTTCACCGTCGGCAACGACGTCTGCAGTCGCGACATCGAGCGCGAGAACCTGCTGTATCTCCCCCAGAGCAAGACCTACGCCAAGAGCTGTGCCGTCGGGCCGTGTATCTCCTCGCCCGAGAGCATCGAGGACCCCCTCGACGTCGAGATGCACATGACCATCGAACGCGACGGCGAACCCGTCTTCGAGGAAGGCACCTCCACGAACCAGATGGTCCGGACCTGTGAGGAACTGGTCGACTTCTACACCCGCTACAACGAAGTCCCCGAACTCTCCGTCCTGCTGACGGGCACGTCTATCATCCCGCCCGACAGCGTCACACTCCAGGAAGGCGACCGGGTCAGCATCGAGATCGAGAACATCGGCACGCTCGAAAACACCGTCGAACAGCTCTGAACCGCGGCGACGCGAGTTTTTCCGGAGCCGAAACGGGAAAGTACCACGCCGTGACACGGATTGTATCTGGTTTTTTGTACCCCCTCCGACCAGTATAGCCCGTATGGCAGACACGCGAGTGACGGTCCACGCAGAGGCGCGTATCGACCGCATCGAACCGGCGTTGCACGGCCACTTCTCCGAGCACCTCGGCCGGTGTATCTACGACGGGATCTGGCACGACGAGACCGCCGACGGCGAGGGGTATCGCGAGGACGTCGTCTCGTTGCTGGCCGACCTGGACATGCCAGTCCTGCGGTGGCCCGGCGGCTGTTTCGCCGACGACTACCACTGGGCGGACGGCGTCGGCGAGGGCCGGCCCCGTCGCCGGAACCTCTTCTGGGCCCAGGGCCGCGAGGAGGTGCCCGAGGAGCCCAACACCTTCGGCACCCACGAGTTCCTCGAACTCTGCGAGCGGATCGGCGCAGACCCCTATCTCGCCGTGAACGTCGGGTCGGGTGACCCCCAGGAGGCCGCGGACTGGGCCGAGTACTGCACCTACGGCGGCGACACGGAACTGGCCGACCGCCGTCGCGAGAACGGACGGGAAGAGCCCTTCGACGTCCCCTACTGGGGGCTCGGCAACGAGAACTGGGGCTGTGGCGGCCGGATGTCCCCCGAGCAGTACGCCCGGGAGTACCGCCGCTTCGCCACCTACGTCGGCACGATGGACCACCTGATGGCCGACCAGGAGTTCGAGCTCATCGCCTGTGGCTTCGAGAACCACGAGTGGAACCGCCGCTTCATGGAGGAGGTCGGCGAGTCGAGCTGGGGCGTCGAGTTCCCGCTCGACCATCTCACGCTGCACCACTACTACGGTCGCGGGATGTCCGTTCCCGAGACCGACGACGAGGAGACGTTCGACCGGATGCTCGTCGAGGCCCTGGAGATGGACCACCACATCGAGCGCATCGCCGCCGCGATAAACGCCGTCGCGACGACGCGGGACATCGGCGTCATCATCGACGAGTGGGGCACCTGGCACACCGAGGCGGTCTCCGAGAGCGGTCTCGAACAGCCTGGGACGGTCGTCGACGCGCTCTCGGCCGCGGCGGTGCTGGACGTGTTCAACCACCACGCCGACGTGATGACGATGAGCAACATCGCTCAAACGGTGAACGTCCTCCAGTGTCTCGTCGAGACCGAGGGCGACGACGCGTGGGCCCGCCCGACCTACCACGTCTTCGACCTGTACTCGCCCCACCAGGGCAACGACGCCGTCCGAACGTCCGTCGACGCACCCTCGCGGACCGTCGAGAACGCTGACGACGACCTCCCGCTGGTCGGTGCCTCCGCCTCGGTCGCCGACGACGGGACCTACGTCACACTCACGAACCGCGACGTCCGCGGCGCCCACGAGGTCGCGATCGACGTCGAGGGCGACGACCCGACGACCGTGGACGCACAGATCCTCTTCGATGGACAGGAACACGACGCGGTCGTCGACGCCGACAACGCCACGGCGTTCGAACCCGAGGCGTTCGACCTCGGCGTCGGGAACGACGGCACGCTCACGGCGGAACTCCCGCCCTCGACGGTCCTCGGCGTCTCCGTCGCGTGACTCCCGGAGACGTGCGATGACCGAGGACGGACACGAGGGTGCGGTGTTACACAGGCCGCCCGAGGACGCTCCCGGTGCAGGCGCGATGTATCTGCAGGTCTCGCCGGGCGGTACCGACTGGGGCGACCCGCGGCGGTCGGGCATCCGGTCCGGACCGCCGACAGCCGCCAGTTGACGAACGGACCCTGCGTGACCTGGACGCTCGCCGGTGGCGAGGACGGCACGCTCCTCGTTTCGGGGACGGTCTTCCGCGACTCGACTGGTGAACTGGCCACCGGGAGCGGCCGGACGCTCCTGGCGACGACCGACTTCGAGGACGTGACCGGGACGGGCGAGCAGGCCGTCGCCTGGACGATCCCTTCCCGGCTCCCCGGGGCACCGCTAACTTAAGCGATTCATCGATTGCTGAGGAATCCACGGGAGTCGGCACAGTCGGACGATCTCGACCACCAACGGATGGCTGGGGACGTGATGAGCAGCGCGCGTCGGCTGCTAAGTTAGCGGCGCCCTCCCCGGCGGCAGAAGAGTTAAGTATCCATTTCGACTATTCCGTGTGAGAGGGTAACAGCCTTCGACCCGACACCTGTCATGACTCACAGGTACCCGGTCGAGTACCCCTCTCCAGTCGTCTCCCGATCCACGACCGCAGTGTGAGCGGACGGGGCGTCGCGATGGCGGGCCGGTCCGCCGACGGGTCGGCTACCCCGGCGCGGCCGACGCGCCAGGTTCCTGGCAGGGGAGGACGCGAGACGACGAGAACGGACTCTCGAGCAGTCAGGACTGGACCTCGGCCCGCGCGAACTCGACGCGCTCGCCGGTCCCGTCGAAGAAGTTGACCGCGTCGAAGTCGAAGTCGAGCGCGACGCTGTCACCCTCGGCGACGTCGTCGTTGTCCTCCTTGAGGATCGTCAGTTCGCGGCCGTCGAGCTGGCAGATGAAATAGGCCGTCGAGCCGCGCATCTCCACGAGGTCGACCGTCGCGACCAGTCGGTCGTCGTCCGGTGGGGCGGGTTCGACGTGGATGTCCTCGGGCCGGGCGGCCATCGAGGTGACCCCGTCGGATCCCGGCGTGTCCGCCGACTCGTAGGCCACGTCGTCGACGTGGAGCGTGCCCTCCCGGACGTCGGCGTCGAAGAAGTTCATCGTCGGATTGCCGATGAAGTCGGCCACGAACCGGTTTCTCGGCTTCCGGTAGATGTTCTCGGGGGTATCGATCTGCTGGAGGTGGCCGGCGTCCATGACCGCGATACGGTCGGCCAGCACCATCGCCTCCTCCTGGTCGTGAGTGACGAACACCGTCGTAATGTTCATCTCCTCCTGGAGCTGTTTGAGCTCCTTCTGGAGCTGGATCCGCAGCTTCTGGTCGAGCTTCGAGAACGGTTCGTCGAGCAGGAACGCCTTCGGTTCGCGGACCAGCGCCCGGCCGATGGCGACGCGCTGTTGCTGGCCTCCGGAGAGTTCGCTCGGGTCCCGCTCCAGCAGTTCCGCGATGTCGAGCAGTTCTGCGGTCTTCGTGACCCGCTCTTCGACGGCGCTCTTCTCGACGCCCGCGGCGCGCAGCGGCGAGGAGATGTTGTCGAAGACGGACATGTGGGGGTAGAGTGCCACCTGCTGGAAGACCAGCGCGAAGTCCCGTTCGGCCGGTGACTGGTCGTTGACGACCTCGCCGTCGACGACGATCTCGCCCGACGTGGCGTCTTCGAGCCCCGCGATCATGCGGAGTGTCGTACTCTTCCCACACCCCGAGGGGCCGAGCAAGACGAGAAACTCGCCGTCCTCCAGCGACAGCGAGACGTCGTCGACTGCGACCACGTCGTCGTACTCCTTGCGCAGTTCCCGGAGTTCAGCGTGTACCATTGTGTGCGATCTCCTGTGTCAGTAGATTAATCGTTTCGGTCATTCGAGGGTGAACCCTGCCACGAGTCGTTCCTGTGCGACGAAGGCCAGCACGACGATCGGCGTCAGCGCGATGATCGTCGCGGCCCCCATCCGCCCCCACAGCACGCCGCGGGTCGTCACGAACCCCGCGAGGTAGATGGGGACGGTCTGTGCGTCCGAGGTCGTCGTGAGTACCAGTGCGAGGACGTACTCGTTCCACATGAGGATGGCCGTGAGGATGGCCGCACTGGAGATGCCCGGCGCCGCCAGCGGCAACACGACGCGCCGCCAGGTCTGGATCCGCGACCAGCCGTCGACCCGGCTCGCCTCCTCCAGTTCGACCGGGATCTTCTGGAAGAAGATCAGCATGATCCACGTCGAGATGGGGATGCCGATCGTCAGGTAGGCGACGATGAGCGCCCGCCAGCTGTTGATCCAGCCGAAGCCGACGAACATGGTGTAGATCGGGATCGCGACGGCGATCGGCGGGAGAAAGCGCATCGAGAGCGCGAAGAAGCTCACCTGTCCGTTCCCGGGGTCCCACCGCGTCAGCGAGTACGCCGCCAGCGCGCCGACGGCCACCGAGACCGCGGTGCTGACGGTCGTGACGATCGTGCTGTTGCGGATGTAGGTGAGGATGTCCTCCTCCTGGACGACGTTGACGTAGTGTTCGAGCGTGACCTCCCGTGGGATCAGCGTCGGCGGGTCGGTCTGTGGGTTCACCGAGACGCCGGTGAACAGATCCCAGAGGATGGGGAGCCATATCCACGCCAGCCAGAGGCCGAGGAGCACGACGACACTCCCTCGAACGAGGGTCTGTGCGTAGTCGTTGGAGTCGGTCAGGTTCATCTCAGCTGTCCTCCGGGGTGATGAGGTCCTCGGCGACGGCCCTGAATATCAGGAACGCCGCGACGAACATCACGAACCAGTAGATGACGCCCGCGGCGCTCGCCCGGCCGAGGTCGAAGAACTTGAACCCGTAGTTGTAGGTGATCATCGCGATCGATTCGGTGTACGAGCCGGGGCCGCCCAGCGTCAGCACCTGGATCTTCGGGAAGACCTTGAACGCCCGGACGACCCGGAGCAGGAGGACGATGACGATGGCGGTGCGCATCTGCGGGAACGTGATCCACTTGAAGCGCTGCCAGCGACCCATGCCGTCCACCTCGGCGGCCTCGTAGTACACCTTCGGGATCGCCTGCAGCGTCGAGGCGAACACGAGGACGAACAGCGGCGTCCACATCCAGACGTCGGTGACGATGATCGCCACCGCCGCCCAGGGACGCCCGGCGATCCAGTCGATGTTGAGCGCGAACACGTGGTTGACGAGCCCGTACTCGACGTTGAACAGCATCCGCCAGGTGAGCCCCGCGATCACTGGACTGAGCATCATCGGCGGGAGGCTCAACACGACGAACAGCTGGCGGCGCTCGACGTAGGGACTGTAGATGAGCAGGGAGATCCCGAGCCCGAGCAGGAACTCGACGGTGACGACGATGAACACGAAGATAACCGTGAAACTTATTGCGCCGGTAAACCGGCTGTCCGAGAGCACGCGAGCGAAGTTCTCGACGCCGACGAACGCCTCGCGCTGGCCGGCCTGGCTGAACGAGAAGACGCTGTCGTAGATCATCTGCAGGAACGGGTAGATAGCGACCGTTGCCAGCAGTGCGATCGCCGGGAGGACGAACAGCCAGGCGATCGTCCGCTCGTCGGCCAGTCGACGACGCACCGCTTCTCGCCAGCCCGACGTGGTGTCTGCTGTGCTCATGAGGCCCTCGCGGTCAGTTGCTCATGATGCTCTGCCACTCGTCGTGGATCGTCGTGATGGTCTCCTCGACCCCCGCGCTGCCCGAGAGTGCCTCGCTGATCCGGGTCTGCATCGTGTCCCCGAGTTCCTGGTAGTTGGGGTTGCGGGGCCGCAGCGACAGCGTCTTGATACCGGGATTGGCCTCGGGGTCCTGGTAGTTGAGCTGGGGCGCCTGTTCTTTGAGTTCGTCCGTGAACGAGGACGACCGGGTCGGCGTGACGCCGTGTTCGCGCATGGCGTACTTGTCCATCTCCTTGGAGGTCGCCCACTGGGCGAACAGGAACGCGGCCTCCTTGCGGTCCTGGTCGGAGAAGGAGTTGACGAGGATCCCCCACCCGCCCAGGTCGGGGTAGCCACCCGGCGTCAGGGTGACGCGGACGCCGTCTTCCCAGCCGTACTCGTCGATGAACTTCGAGGTCGCGGTCCCCCACTGCTCGACGGCCCAGGTGTCGCCGTTGAGGAACTGGTCGCGGCTCTGGGTGTAGCCCGACGAGAGCGGGTTGCGCGCCCACTCGGTCTGGTCGACGTAGATCTGGAGCGCACTCTGGGCCCCGTCCGAGTCGAGCCGGGAGTTGCCGTCGTCGTCGATCATGCTCGGTTCGCCCGTCTCCGCCGAGAAGCGGTTGGGGTAGTAGTAGACGATGTTCCAGCCACGCCGTCCCTCGAGGCCCATGTCCCAGCCTCTCTCGTGCATGAACCGGGCGACCTCGTTGAACTGCTGGTAGCTCTCGTAGCCCTCGGGGAACGGGGGCATGATGTCGAAGTCGTGGTTCGCGTTGAACTCCTCGGCGTGCTCTTCGAGGACGTCCTTGCGCACGGCGAGTTTCATCGTGTCGCCGTACCACGGCAGTCCGTAGGTCGTGCCGTTCCACTGGCCGTAGTTCGTCGCGAACACGTCCAGGTGGTCGTCGTAGTCGTACCCCTCCATCGCCAGCGAGGAGTCGTTCATGTACTCTTCCAGCGGCTCGGACCACCCCGGGTCCATCAGCGTCCCCGTCCAGATGACGTCCGAGATGAACGCGTCGAACTCCGCCTGCTGGGCGCGCAACTGGTTCTGGAGCTTGGTGAGCATCTCGCTCTGTGCGTAGGCGGTGACGTTCACCTCGATCCCCGTCTCGTCGGTGAACGTCGACGCCAGGTCGTTCCACGGCTCCGTGTACAGCGAACTCGTCGCGAACGTGACCGAGACGTCCTGGTAGTCCCCGTAGTTCGGTCCCGACCCGCCGTCACCACCGTCGCCGCCTCCGCCATCGCCACCGTCGCCACCACCGTCGCCACCGTCGCCACCGTCGCCACCGTCGCCGCCGTCGCCGCCGTCGCCGCCGTTCCCGGTACAGCCCGCGGCCCCCGCGAGCCCCGCGACAGTGACCGCTTCGAGATAGCGGCGCCGATCCATGTCACCGAACTGGTTGTCATCACCAGACATGGAAGAGACTACCGTTCTCCCATGTAAATAATTAATGGTGTCGTATCGGGTAGCGTGACTGTCCAGTTCCGTGTCACCGGGGCACGGTCCGACGGTGGGATCACGGGCTTTCCGAAGCACACGGATATAAACGGTCGTCGCCGGTATCGGCACCACACCCGTGACGATCCCACAGTATTCGGTCCCCACTGGAGCTGTCGAGATCGACGACCCGTTCTGGTCGCCCTGGCTGGCGCGAAACCGCGAGGTGACCCTCGAACACCAGTACGACCAGCTCGAGGCGTCGGGCACGCTCGATAACTTCCGGCTGGCCGGCGAGGGCCCGGGCACTGGCGAAGCGGCGGCCGACGCCGGCGAGTTCAGCGGCATGTGGTTCCAGGACAGTGACGCCTACAAGTGGCTGGAAGCGGCCAGCTACGAACTCGCGAAAGCCGAGGACCCGGAGCTGAAAGCGCGCGTCGACGAGGTGGTCGAACTGGTCGCCGACGCGCAGGAAGCGGACGGCTACATCAACACGTACTTCCAGATCGTCGAGCCCGGGGGGAAGTGGACCAACCTCAACACGATGCACGAACTCTACTGCGGCGGGCACCTGGTCGAGGCCGCCGTCGCTCACCACGAGGCGACCGCCGAGGACGACCTCCTGGACGTCGCCACCGCTTTCGCCGACCACGTCGACGACGTCTTCGGCGAGGAGGTCGACGGCGTCCCCGGTCACGAGGAGATCGAACTCGCGCTGGTGAAACTCTCTCGCGTCACCGGCGAACAGCGCTATCTCGACCTCGCGGAGTACTTCGTCGACCTGCGGGGCCACGACGACCGCCTCGCGTGGGAGTTCGACCACCTCGACGAGATCGCCGGCCACGCCTACGAGACCGGCGACGACGGGTCTGTCGCGGAGGGAGCGAAGTCGGTGTTCTTCGCGGACGGCGAGTACGACGGCAGCTACGCCCAGGCCCACGCGCCCGTCCGCGAGCAGGACACCGTCGAGGGTCACTCGGTGCGAGCGATGTACCTCTACGCGGCCGTCACCGACCTCGTCGCGGAGACCGGTGACGACGAGCTGTGGGCGGCGATGGAGCGTCTCTGGGCGAACATGACGACGAAACGGATGTACGTGACCGGGGGCATCGGGCCGGAACACGCACACGAGGGCTTTACCGAGGACTACGACCTCCCCAACGAGACGGCGTACGCCGAAACCTGTGCCGCCATCGGCAGCGTCTTCTGGAACCAGCGCCTGTTCGAACACACGACCGACGCGAAGTACGCCGACCTGATAGAGCGGACGCTGTACAACGGCTTTCTCGCTGGCGTGTCGATGGACGGGACGGAGTTCTTCTACGTCAACCCCCTCGCGAGTGCCGGCGACCACCACCGCAAGGGCTGGTTCACCTGTGCGTGCTGTCCGCCCAACGCCGCCCGCCTGTTCGCCTCGCTCGGCCAGTACTGCTACTCGACGGTCGAGGGCGAACTCTACGTCACGCAGTACGTCGGCAGCACGGTCGAGACGAGTGTCGAGGGGACCGACGTCGAACTCACGCAGTCCAGCGCACTCCCCTGGGAGGGTACGGTCGAGATCACGGTCGACGCCGACGGAACCGTGCCGGTCAACCTCCGGATCCCCGGGTGGTGTGACGAGGCGACCGTCACCGTCGACGGCGAGGCGGTCTCCAGCAGTGCGACCTCCCACGACGGCGAAGCGGCCTCCGGGGGTGCGCCCTCCCACGACGGAGAGGGACACGTCCGACTCGAACGCGACTGGGACGGCGAGACGATCGCACTCGACTTCGAGCTGGGGGTCGAACTCCTGCGTGCGCATCCCGCCGTCGAGAGCGATGCGGGCCGCGTCGCGCTCAAACGAGGGCCGCTCGTCTACTGTGCCGAGGCCGTCGACAACGACCGCCCGCTCTACCAGTACGCGGTCGACACGGGCGGCGAGACGGACGTCGACCACGACCCCGACCTGCTCGGCGGGGTGACGACCGTCGAGGCCGAGGCTGTCGTCCCCGACACGGACGGCTGGGACGGGGAACTGTACCGTCCCGACGCGGAGACCGACCGGGAGTCCGCCCGACTCCACGCGGTGCCGTACTACGCCTGGGACAACCGCGAACCCGGGCCGATGGCCGTCTGGCTCCGGTCCGGGTAGCCGGCGTTTCGCCCCCCGGGACCGGGAAACGGCTGTCACAGGCGACCGACAGGCCGACTGTCGCGGTCAGTGCAGGTCCGGCAGGTACTCGGCGTTGGCCTCGAGGAGCGCCTCGGTCATCTCGTGGGCCTCCTCGAGCGTACACGCGGCGCCGGTCAGCGGGTCCAGTTTCACCGCCTGGTGGACCTTCTCGCGGTCGTTCTCCAGGGCCCCCTCGACGGTCAGGCGGTTGACGGTCGCGTGGCGCTGCGGGAACGGGGCGACCGGGGCCGGGAGGTCCCCGACCGAGCACGCCCGCACCCCCGTTCCGTCGACCAGGCAGGGCACCTCGACGCAGGCGTCGCTCGGCAGGTTCGCGATCGCGTCCGTCTCGTTGGAGACGTTGAGGTTCAGCCTGCGCGGCGTGTCGGTCTCGACCGAGTGGATCAGCCGCGAGGCGTACTCCTCGGAGCGCTCGGTGCCGACTGCCTCCAGGTCGACGTCCAGTTCCGGGTCGTCCCGCTTCGCCGAGCGTTCCTTCCACCCCTCCAGGTAGGTCGCGGTCGGCATCCGCTCGGCGTAGTCCGTCCCGGTCACGGCCTCGATGGTGTCCTCGTCGGTCCGGAAGTACGGGACGTACTCGGACATGTGGTGGGAGGACTCGGTGGGGAAGTAGCCGAAGTGACGGAGCATCTCGAAGCGGACCGTGTCCCGCTCGTAGGTGTCGGGGTCGTCCATCGCCTCCCGCAGCGCGGGATAGACGCTCTCCCCGTCGTGTTTCGCTTCGAGGAACCACGCGACGTGGTTGATGCCGGCGACCCAGTACTCCAGTTCCGCTTTCGGGACGTCCACGTAGTCGGCGATGGCCGCGGCGGTGTGTGGGACGGAGTGACAGAGGCCGACCGTGTCGACGTCGGTCGCCTCGAACAGCGTCGTACAGAGGATCGACATCGGGTTGGTGTAGTTGAGCAAGAGCGCGTCCGGACACAGCTCCTCGATATCCCGGGCGATGTCGAGCAGTGTCGGGATGGTCCGCAGGCCCCGGAAGATGCCCCCCGGACCGATGGTGTCGCCGATCGCCTGTTTCACACCGTAGGACTCGGGGATTCGGATCTCGTTCTCGAAGGGTTCGGTCCCGCCCACGTTGACCATGTTGAGGACGTAGTCGGCCCCCTCCAGCGCTTCGCGGCGGTCGGTCGTCGCCGAGACGGTCGCGTCAAGCCCCTCGTTGTCGACGATCGCCTCGGCGACCCGGCGGGTCCGGTCGAGGCGGTGTTCGTCGATGTCCATCAGCGCGACGTGGCTGTCCTCCAGTGCGTCGAACGACAGGACGTCCCCGACGAGCGTCGTCGCGAACACCATACTCCCGGCTCCGACGAGGGTGATCTTCGGCATGTTCCCCGACCGGGGTCGCGGTGTATTAAACGTACCTGACCCGGCCGCCTCTGCGGGGTCAGTCCCGGTCGTCCCGTCGGCATCAGTCCCGGCAGAGAGACGTCAGTCGTCGTCGGTCGTCGACTGCCTGCACTCACAGGCGCCGCGTTCGACGAGTTCGACGGCGTCGTACTGGCGGCCACAGTCCTCACAGACCACCTGGACGTCGGTGATGACGTCGACGGGACCGACGTCGAGGCGCTCGGTCGAGCGGAGGTTCTCGACGTTGCGGCGCGTAACGGCCGTCAGCCGACTGGTGAGACGCTGGATCGTCTCGACGGACTTCTCGAGCTGGTCCTGGTCGTCGCCCGCCGGGTACTCCGCCTCGCGGTAATCCCGAAGGTAGGTGTGGATCGCGTAGTGACTCACGAAATCGTCGAGCAACTCGTCGACGTCGACGCCGTCGCGTTCGAGCCGGTTGCGCGCCTGGATCCGCGCGCCCTCGGTGACGTCGTCGCCCGTCAGCAGTTCGTAGGTGTTCGAGAGTTCTCCCTGGAGCGTGACGACGCCCGCGTCGTTCAGCGCACTCTCCAGGACCCGCCGGTTGAAGTGGTCCGCGAGGTCCCGCAGGCTCTGGCGCTCGTAGCCGTCGCCCAGCCAGCGGCGTTCGAGTTCCGCCCCCATCCCCTCGAGTCCGTAGTTCCGGATCACCCGCTCGACCTTGTTGTCCGGTTCGTTGCCGCTGTCCTGAGCCATTGCACCACCGTAGTCGTGTCTCCTCCAAAGGTCTTCTGTTCGCCTTTCTCCCGGGATTCACCCCATGGCTCTCTCGGCCCGTCTCGACCCTGCTCGGCCTGTCTCACCCCGTCGCCTGTCGACCCCGACCGTCGCTCCGCTCCGACGGAATAGACACCGGCGATCGGTAGCGGGTGCCGACAGACCACGGTCGTTCCCGGGTCGCGGGTGGTCCGATATCCGGGACGGAACTGGATTCCTCTCGAAGTAACTCTCCCCAGATAGATACCAAAAGAAATGTTTACTACGTTTCTTCCGAAAATTCGAGTGACAGTATCGGGCCCGAGAGCGAACACAGCGATCCAGGCGGACTCTCGCCGACCGCCGGCACGATAGTCGACAGGCCGGTCTTCCGAACGGGCCGTCACAGTCACCGATGCCTTCACAGGGAGGTACTGTCCGCCACGGACACGAACGACGCGAACCACGACCGAATGGATAGACCGCTACGGAAATGGTTAATGCCCTGTCTGAAGCGAAAAGAACTCCTCAAAAGTTCTATTTTTTATCTTATATATTGGTACAACCGCCGTTCCAGGGGCCGTCGAGTATTACACCGTTATGACTGTAATCTCCGGGGCGTCCGTGGCGAGAGTGCCGACCGCCGGGGCTTTCGATGGCTGTTCGGACTGCCGCCGGGGTCTCGAAGGGTCGAGCCCGGATAGAGCGCTGGTTCGCAGAGCGATCGGATCCCGTATTTCGGGAAGGCATTATTCGGGCGCTACACGAGGTCCTTCCCCCGGTAAGCGGGAGTTAATTCGGAAGGGACGTTCGGTTTCGAGTGCCATCCCGGTTTCCGAACAGGCAAGACCAATGACACTCGGTGGTGGCAGATAGCGAGCGCCACGCACCGATTTCGCGGGCGTTTCGGGCCGGTCGACGGGGCCTGACGAGGCGATTCGAGTATTCGGGAATTATAAGCACGAGCGACCCCTGTGATCGGATATGGTGAGCAAGAACGGTTCGCGGGTCAAGACGACCGGGACGTCCTTCGAGGTCGTGGACGTGCTCTTCGAGGACGGACCCTCGACCCGGGAACACATCGAGGACCGGCTGGGGCTGACGACGAGTACGGTCCACCGTCACCTCACGACGTTACAGGACCACGGCTACGTCGTCAGGGCCGACGGGCGCTACCGGCTGGGGTTCCGGTTTCTGACCATCGGTGGGTCGCTCCGTCGGGGGGTCCCGGGCTACCCGATGATAAAGCGCAAAGTCGACGAACTCGCCGAGAAGACCGACGAGCGGGCGCAGTTCATCGTCCGGGAAGGCGACGAGCGGGTCTACCTGTACACGGAGATCGGTGACAACCCCGTCCAGACCGGCGCTCACACGGGCCGCCGGGGACCGATCCACGCGAGCGCGGCCGGCAAGTCGATCGTGGCCAACCTCCCCGAGGACGAGCGCGAACGGCTCCTCGAATCGGTCGACCTGACCCGGACGGGGCCGAACACGATCACCGACGTCGACGCGCTCAGGGAGAACCTGGCGGAGATCCGCGAGCGTGGGTACGCGTTTAACCGCGAGGAGTCGACGGCCGGCGTCCACGCCATCGGCGCGCCGGTGATGGAACACGGCGACCACGTCGTCGGCGCGATCAGTCTCTCGGGCCCGGCGACACGGCTCAAGAGCGAGCGACTCGAGGAGGACCTCCCGGACCTGGTGCTGGCGGCGGCCAACGAACTCGAACTGCACATCGAACACAGCTGAGACGGCCGGCGGTACCTGTCCATCACTAACGTTTATTGTGGAACGCGCGAACTGTTCGCGTATGGCACTGTTAATCGGTACCGACGACGGCCTCTATCGCGTTGACGACGTGCCCTTCGAGCGCGAGGAGGCGGAGCGGGTGCTCGACTGTGGGATGGTGACCGGCCTGCGGACCTTCGACGCGTTCGAGGGTGTCTTCGTCGCGTCGACGGCGGGCGCCTACCGGTCACACGATGGCGGGGAGACGTGGGACGACCTGGGTGTGCCACTCGGCGACCGCTTCTGGCACGCCGGCGAGAGCGAGGTGTGGTCGATTCTGGGGACCGAGGACGCCCTCTATGCGGGGACGAACGACCCCTACCTCTACCGGTCGGTCGACGGCGGCGACACCTGGCACGAATGCAAGGGGTTTCGCGACCTCCCCTCGCGGGGTCACTGGGAGTCGCCGATCGACCCCCACTACGCTCGATTCCGGGCACTGGAGACCGTCCCCGGGCGCCCCGACCAGCTGATCGCCGGCGTCGAGGCCGGCGGGATCCACCTGAGCATGGACGGCGGCCAGACCTGGCTCGACCGCCGTGACACCATCGTCGACGACATCCACCAGATTCTCCCGATCACCGAGGACGTCTGGCTCGCGGCGACGGGCTATCTCGACCACAACATCGAGGCCATCGGGCTGGGCCACGCCGTCGGCGAGGGCGGGCTCTGGCGGACGGTCGACGCCGGCGACTCCTGGGAGCGCATCGACGGCGACACGAAGTTCTCGTACATCCGCCGGGTGTTCGTCCACGACGGGCGGGTCTTCTTCGGTGGCGGCGAGGAGGCCCCGCCCGCGTGGGTCGAGGACGACCACGAGGTGGCGCTGTTCGAGTCGACGAACTTCGGCCGGGACTGGGAGCGGGTCCCCTACCCCGGCGAACCCCACGAGGTCGTCGAGACGTGGGCCATCCACGACGGTGATATCGTCTGTGGCTCCGGTCTCTTCGACGTGCCCGACCGGCGCGACGACGTGGAGGGCCGCATCATGCGCCGGACGGACGACGGGGAGTACGAGACTGTCGGCCGCGTCTCGGACAACGTCGGTCACATCCACCCTGTCTGAGTTCGGGTCTACCGTTTCAGTGAGTGGATCTCCGGTTACGTGCCGACTCTACCATCGGTTTTCGAGACGGTGCTGACGATGGAACTCGCCTAGAAGACAGCACCGCAGTCGACGTCGAGTGTTGAAAGCCCTCGGCCCGCTCGCGGTCGCTCAGCGACATATCCGCGCGTCGAACAGCCGCACCGCCCCGCACTCGCGCGGATAGGGGTCGCTGAGACGACTGCGTTCGCTTCGCTCACCGCGAGCGGCCCTCGCCCTTTCAGTCCGCCAGGGACGATGTTCGTTGCATAGGCCGTCTCAACGTTGAATGTTCGGTGGCCGACTCCACAGTCACGTTCCTGGCGGACTGGAAGGGCGAGACGGGCTCGCGGGCCAAAGGTCCGTGGTCGCCTGAGCGGGCCCTATTCTCGTGAGTGCTGTGCGGTGCAGTTGTCCGAGCGAGAATATCCCGCTCAGCGACCGCGAGCTGCGAGGCGCTACGCGCCTCTAATGTGAGCGGGGAGCGAAGCGACCCGCGAGCCCGTCGAGGGCTTCCATCCCACGATCATGAGTGCGGTACGGTTTCCAGATCAGCGTTCTTCGACTTCACGACTGGCTATTCCTCGCCGACCGCATCATCGTCCTCACCGAGAGCTTCGTCGAGGAAGACGATGGCCGCGCCGGTCAGGGCGACGTTCTTCAGGAAGTTGATCTTGTTGTCGTTGCGCTCCTTGCCCTCGAGCTCCCAGAAGGGGTGGATCGCCGGCGTCGTCGAGAGGAAAAAGAGCACGACCAGCAACGCCGCGACGACGGGCCACGCCCACAGGACGAGCCCCAGCGTCGCCACCAGCAACATGCCCGTCGCCAACGGGACCATGAGCTCCGGTAGCGGAACGCCGCGGTCGCGTGCGATCTCGACGCGCTTCTCGTTGTGTCTGAACCCGTCGATGGCCATGTACAGGAGCGTCCCGCCGTAGAGCAGTCGGCCGAGAAACGACGGCGGCTCCGGCCCCGACGAGTCGCTCACTGCCGTCCTCCCCGGAGAAACCGGTGACCACGGGTGCTGTGACCACGAGTGCTGCCACGGATGCGGTGACTGCGGATGCTGGTGTCTACCTCGTCCATCACGGAACGCGAGTTCGCTCCGAATTCTCTTATGTGCTTCGCCGGTTCCGGGGTACGTCGCGAATCTGACAGCCGTGAACGACGATCACTCGATGCCGGGAGGCCAATAGTTAAGTACAATAATCCGAAAGGGAACATCATGGTTGATCCCGACAAACCAGGGACCAGTACCCCGAACAGGCGGACGATTCTGAAGGCGGTCGGCGCGTCCGGGGTCGCGACCCTGGCGGGACTGGCCGGGTGTGCAGGCAACGGGGAACAGACACCGACTGACGGTGGCGACGGTGGCGACGGCGGTGATGGCGGCGATGGCGGAGACGGCGGTGACGGTGGCGATGGCGGAGACGGCGGCGATGGCGGAGACGGGACCCCGACCGGCACCCCGAGCTCGGAGGGGAACGTGGTCGTCGGGTCGCCGGTCCCGCTCTCGGGTGCACTCGCCGCGCTCGGTGAGGACGAACAGCGGGGAATCAACGTCGCAGTCGACTACATCAACGAGGAGATGGGCGGTATCAACGGCCGCACCGTCGAAGTGGTCTTCGAGGACACTGAGACCAACCCCGCAACGGGACGTGAGCGGGCACGCCGACTCGTCGAACAGGAGGGTGCGGACGTACTGGTCGGCTGTGTCTCGGGCGCGGTCACGAACTCCGTCGCCGACTACGCCTACGACGCGCGCGTGCCGTTCTGGCCCTACGGTGGGTCGGAGTCGACGACCGGCTCGTCGTGTGCACCGACGACGTTCCGGTACGTCTACTCGGCGAGTCAGGACGCACGCGCGGGAGCACCCTGGTCGGTCGAGAACCTGGGGACGAACGTCTGGATCCACTACGCCGACTACAGCTACGGCCAGTCCATCCGCGACGAGTGGCGCAGGCAGATCGAGAACCACGAGATGGACACGAACATCGTCAACACCACGAGCACGTCGCTGGGGACGAGCGACTACTCCTCGTATCTCAGCCAGATACAGTCCTCGAACGCCGACTGGGTGCTGATGGGCGTCACCGGCTCGGACCTGATCGCGATGATCCAGCAGGCCAACCAGTTCGGACTCAAACAGCAAAAGGACCTCGTCAGTCAGAATCTCACCATCCCGATCCGGGGGGCGCTCGGGTCGGCGGTCGTCGGCGTCTACGGCAACATCCGCTACGCCCACAAGAGCGACAGCGAGTCCAACCAGCTGTTCGTCGACCGCTTTACCTCGGCCCACGGTCAGATGCCCTCCGAACCGGCGATGGTCATGTGGACGAGTCTCCTGCTCCACGCCCGGGGCGCCAGCGAGGCCGGGTCGGTCGCCACGGCCGACGTCGTGCCCGCCCTGGAGGACATCCAGTCCGACACGCCGATGGGCCAGACGACCATCCGGGCGTGTGACCACCAGGCGTCGCGACCCTACCCGATGGGACGGATAACCGAACCCGAAGAGTACGAGTTCCCCAGTTACGAGATCCTCGACACGCGGCCGGCCGAGGAGGTCATCGAAGCCTGCGAGGAAACCGGCTGCGACATGCCCTCCCTGTAGGATGGACCCGACCGTCGCGCTCGGGTTCGGGTTCGGGTTCGGGACGCTGGACGGCGCCGTCATCCAGCTGTCGAACCTCAACGTCAACCAGCTGCTGTACCTGCTACTGAACGGGCTGGCACTCGGGGTTCTGTACGTGCTGATGGCGTCGGGCATGTCGGTCATCTTCGGTATCACGGACATCCTCAACTTCGCACACGGTGTGTTCTACATGCTCGGTGCGTACCTGGCCTTCACCGTCATCGGCGCCACGGGGAGTTACTTCGTCGCGCTGCTGATCGCGCCGCTGGCGGTCGCGGCCATCGGCGCGGGCATCGAGCGGTCGACGCTGAACCGCATCTACGACCGCCAGCCGCTGTATCACATCCTCCTGACCTTCGGGCTGGTGCTCGTCATCACCGACCTGGTCAGGCTGGTCTGGGGGAGCGACCCGCAACCGGTCGCCACGCCCGAGATGCTGTCGGGCGCCGTCGAGATCGGCCCCATCTTCTACCCGAAGTTCCGGCTCTTCACGATCGGGGCCGGGGCGGTCATCGCCGTCTCGACGTGGGCGCTCTTTCGCTACACGCAGTTCGGGCTGGTCGTCCGTGCCGGCGCCCAGGACCAGGGGACGGTCCGGCTGCTGGGCGTCGACATGGCGAAGTACTTCACGCTCGTGTTCGCCCTGGGGTCGCTGCTCGCCGGCGCCGCCGGCGTCCTCGCGGCCCCCTTCCTCGGCGTCGAACCCACGATGGGCAACCAGATCCTCATCACCGCCTTCATCATCGTCATCGTCGGCGGGATGGGGAGTTACCTCGGGTCGGTGATTGCGGCGTTCGTCATCGCGTTCGTCGAGACGCTGGGCGTCGTGTTCGTCCCCGAACTGACCGGCTACCTGCTCTATCTCATCATGTTCGCCATCCTCCTCTTCCGACCGGAGGGCATCCTCGGCACCTACGAGGTTCGCAAGGACCTCGCCAAACTCTCCTTTACCGAGTCGATCGACCCGGTCAGGCTGGGCGACCGGCGCGTTATCGCCCTGATCGGTGTCCTCGCGCTGGTCCCGCTGGGGATCCACCGGGTGATACCGGAGTATTACGTCGGCGTCCTCTCCCTGATGTTCGTCTGGGGGTTGTTCGCGCTCAGTCTGGACGTCGTGATGGGCTACATCGGCCTCATCTCCTTCGGCCACGCCGCGTTCTTCGGGGTCGGTGCCTACGCCGTCGCGCTGACGGTCGGCACGGCGTCGAACTCGTTTCTGCTCGGCGTGGCCGTCGCGGTGGTCGCGACGACGGCGATCGCGTGGGTCATCGGCGCGCTGTCGGTCAGGTTCTCGGGCGTCTACTTCGCTATCATCACGTTCGCGGCGGCCCAGTTGATCTACGAGTTCGCCGTCTCCTCGCCCGATATCACCGGCGGGAGCAACGGCATGGCGATCACCACGACGAGCGTGCTCGGCTTCCTCGACCTCACCGACCCGGTCGTCTTCTACTACCTCGCGCTCGCCGTCCTCGTCGGGTGTTACTACGTCGCCGTCAGGGTGATGGACTCGCCGTTCGGTCGCGTCCTCACCGCGATCCGCGAGAGCGAACGCCGCGCGTCGTTTCTGGGCTACGACACGAACAAGTACAAACGCCGGGCGTTCTCGCTGTCGGGTGCCATCGGCGGGCTCGCCGGGGTGCTGTTCGTGACCTACCAGCAGTTCATCAGCCCCGACGCGCTCTACTGGTTCGTCTCGGGGGACGCCCTGTTCGCGATGATATTCGGCGGGATCGGGACGCTGTACGGCCCGGTGCTGGGCGGTGCGGTGCTGAAAGGACTCGAGGAGGTCCTGCTCACCTACGTCGACCAGTGGCGGCTGGTGCTGGGACTCATCCTGGTCCTGTTCGTGATCTTCGCCCCGCGCGGCCTCGCGAGCATCTTCGTCGGGTTGCAGGAACGGTTCGAGGAGACGGATCTCCGGCAGTTGCTCCGCGAACGCGGACGGAGTCCCGACGCTGACGCGGAGACCGACGCGGACAACCCGCCGGCCACCTCGGAGGAACGACGATGACGCCGACGATCCTCGAAACCGACGACCTCACGAAGCGCTTCGGCGAACTCGTCGCCGTCGACCGGATGGACCTCACCATCGAGACGGGCGAGATCCACTCCGTCATCGGCCCCAACGGCGCGGGCAAGTCGACGCTGTTCAACTGCATCAGCGGACTGCTCGAACCCGACGACGGGGAGGTCTACTTCCAGGGCGAGGCGATCACCGGCCTCCCGCCACATCGGATCGCCCGGCGTGGTATCGGGCGGTCGTTCCAGATCGTCGACGTCTTCGAGGGGCTGACCGTCCGGGAGAACGTCCAGGTCGCGACGCAGTTTCACGACGACCGCCACGGCTCGCCCTGGCGACGGGCCGACTCGCTGACCGAACCGCTCGAACAGGCGGAGTCGATCCTCGAAGACGTCGGCATCGCCGACCTGTTCGACACCCGCGCCGATGCACTCAGTCACGGTGACCGCCGGAAACTCGACATCGCGCTCACCATCGCGGTCGACCCCGACCTCGTCCTCCTCGACGAACCGACCGCGGGGATGGGCAAGGAGGACTCGATGGAGACGGTCGGGATGGTCCGGGACCTCTCCGAGCACCGGGAGATCACGCTCGTGCTCATCGAACACGACGTCCAGATCGTCCTCGACGTCTCCGATACGATCACGGTCATGCACGAGGGCGCCAGACTGGCCAGCGGCCCGCCCGACGAGATCGCCGCCGACGAGGACGTCCAGCGGGCGTACCTCGGAACCCCACAGCAATGACCACGAGAACCACGATATCACGACCACGGTGACCACGACACCATGTCCACCAATACCACGAACGACGACGATTCACCGCTCCTGTCCGTGGAGAACGTCGACGCGTCGTACGGGAAGAGCAAGATACTGCGTGACGTCTCGCTCGCGGTCGACAGCGGGGAGGTCGTCTCGCTCCTGGGTCGGAACGGCGCCGGGAAGACGACGACTCTCAGGGCTATCACCGGCGTTCTCACCCCCGACAGCGGCCACGTCTACTTCGACGGCGAGGATATCACCGGCCTGTCGGACTTCGAGATCAGCCGCCGCGGCATCAGTTACGTCGCCGAGGAGCGGTCGATCTTCCCGGACCTCACCGTCGCCGAGAACCTCCGGATGGGCCAGGTCAAGGGCGGCGACGGCATCCTCGACATCGCGGAAGTCTACGAACTCCTGCCGCGACTGGAGGAGCGTCGGACCTACCCCGCGTCGAACCTGAGCGGCGGCGAACAGCAGATGCTCGTCATCGCCCGCGCGTTGCTCAGTCCGACGGAACTGCTCCTCCTCGACGAACCGACCGAGGGACTGGCCCCCCAGATCGTCCAGCGCGTCCGCGAACTGATCGAGGAGATCCGCGGGAACGACGTGCCGATCCTCCTCGTCGAGCAGAACCTCGCCGTCGCCCTCGACGTCGCGGACCGCGGCTACATCCTCGACCAGGGCGAAATCGTCTACGAGGGCACGGCCGCGGAACTCGAAGCGGACGAGGCGGTCCAGCAGGAGTATCTCGGACTCGGGAAGACGATCGACCTGTGAAAACACTATAACAGATATTCGATGGTATTTCGGATACACCACTAAAATATCATAACTTGACACCGCTGTCATCCCGTTCGACAGCCGACTTCGGAGACGGCGTAGTCCGCACGACGTCTGGGTGTGCCATGCCGGTGAACGGCCCCTAGAACGGTTCTGAGCTCGCTGTAATGTCTCGGTGAAAGCTATCTCACTTGGAGGGAAAACAGCCCCCACAACCGCACTCGTGATCGTGGGATGGAAGCTCGCTTCACCCTTCCAGTCCGCCAGGAGGATCTCCTGTGGAGTCGGCCACCGAACGTTCTACGTCGAGACAGCCTGTGCAACCTACGTATCCCTGGTGGACTGAAAGGGCGAGGGCCGGTGGCGGGGCGAAGCCCCGTGGTCGCCTGAGCGGGCACTATTCTCGCGAGTGCGGCGCGATGCTGTTGTTCGAGCGAGAATATCCCGGTCAGCGACCGCCAGCGGCCCGAGGGCTTTCAACCCACTATATCGAGAGCGGTGCTGTCTCCAGTCGACGTTTTTCTCACAATCACTCACCCTGAAACAACTGTCATCTCTGCATCGAAAAATTTCGCCGATCGCTCCGCTCCGAGATCGACACAGTCAGCAGATATATCTGAATACGTAGTATAAATCTGAACAGATAGATAGCGGACATCCGGAACCCTGTGAAACGATCCGCGCGCATCGGACCTCGACTCTGCGGAGTCAGGACTCGCGGAGCCAGCGGCGGACGCGGTTGGGCGTGGCGGGGATGCGGTCGACGACGACGTCGAAGGGTTCGAGCGCGCGGTTGATAGCGGTCGCGACGCTCGCGGGGCCGTCTATCATCCCGCCCTCGCCGGTGCCTTTCGCGCCGGTCGCGGTGAACGGCGACGGCGTCTCCGTGTGTTCGAGGACCATCTCGGGGGTCTCCTTCGTCGACGGGAGGAGGTAGTCGAACAGCGTCACCGCCTGTGGCTGGCCGGAATCGTCGTAGGCGAACTCCTCCTGGAGCGCAGCGCCGATCCCCTGTGCGAGGCCGCCCGCCGCCTGCCCCTCGACTATCATCGGGTTGAGCTGGGTCCCGCAGTCCCGCAGCGAGTAGAACTTCAGGATCTCGACCGACCCGGTCTCGACGTCCACCTCGACGATGGGGGCGTTGGCGGCGAACGCGGCGGTCGGGTAGACGGGGAGTTTCTGTGCGAACGCCTCGTCGAACTCCTCGTAGTCGAGCGCCGGATGCTGGTAGTCGTAGGCCGCTCGCGTCCGTCGGTCGTCCGCGTCGGCGTCGGCGTCAGCGTCGGGGCCGGTGTCGGCGTCGGCGTCGTCGAGTGTGGCGAGGTCCGCCAGCGAGAGGCTCTCGTCGGCATCGTCTCGCTCGACGGCACCCTCGCGATAGGTGACGGCGTCCGGGTCGACGTCCCAGTGGTCGGCGGCGAGTCGTTCCAGGTTGTCGGTGAGTTCCGCCGCCAGCCCCTCGGCCGCGCCCGAGAGCATGACCGCCATCCGCGAGGCCGCACTGCCGTACTCGGTGGGCGCGTCGACGCTGTCGAGGTAGTCCACCTCGATGTCGCTCGGGAGGACGCCCAGTTCGTCCGCCAGCAGCTGTTTGACCAGCGTCTGGTGGCCCTGTCCGGAGGAGTCGGTCGCCAGCGACGTGCGGACGGTGCCGTCGTCTTCGACCACACAGCGGAGGTGTTCGGGCAGTTCCGCCACGTCCTCGATATCGCGGTCCGCGAGCGCGTCCCGGTCGGAGCGCTGGCGGTCGGTCCAGTCCGCGCCACTGACACCGGGTTCGATGTGGACGGTGTAGCTCACGCCCCGATACTTCCCCGCCTCGCGGCGGCTCTCGACGACGTCGGGGTCGAGCAGGCCGCCCTCGGTTTCCTCGTGTTCCTCGACGATCTCGCGGATGCGAGCGAGCGCCGCCGGGTAGTCACCCGAGTCGTAGACGTTCTTCGTCGGGAGCCGGTAGGGCTGCTGGTCGGGCTGGATCAGGTTGCGCTGGCGGAACTCGTAGGGCTCCATTCCGAGGTCCCCGGCGGCCTCGTCGACCGCGGTTTCGAGGGCGTAGAGGTGCGGGTCGACGCCGAACCCGCGGTAGGCTGTCTGGGCCGTCTTGTTCGTGAGGACGACCTCGTAGTTGTACCGCACGTCGCTGACGTCGTAGGCGTTCGAGACGACCGAGAGCGGCTTGAGTGTCTGGTTGACCGGGTAATGCGGGTACGCGCCGAAGTCGTCGACGAAGTTCACGTCGAGCGCGCGGATCGTGCCGTCGTCGTCGTAGGCCAGTCGCAGCAGGTACTCCCGGTCCGAGGAGTGCATGTCCCCGCCCTGGAGGTTCTCGACGCGGTCCTCGACGAACTTGACGGGGCGGCCGTCGAGTTGCTGGCTGGCCATCGCTGCCAGCGCGCAGTAGCGGTGGATGGCGATCTTCGTCCCGTAGCTCCCGCCCACGTCCGGCGGGACGTTGAGTCGCACGTCCTCGGGGTCGTACCCCAGCGGTTCGTAGACCGTGTCGTCGACGAGCGTGTGCAACTGGATGTTACAGTCGATGTCGAAGCTGTCCGTGTCCGGGTCGTACTCGGCGACGACACCCGCCGTCTCCAGGGGGACCCCGGAGATGCGCCCCCACGAGTACTGGTTCTCGAGGACGTTGTCCGCATCCGCGAACGCGTCGTCGACGTCGCCGAACTCCAGGGTCTCCGCGTCGGGGACGTTCGTGTCGATCTGGTCGTGGACGAGGCGCTCGTCCCGCCGGGCCTCGATGGGGTCGACGACCGGGTCGCGGGTGTCGTACTCGACGTCGACCAGGTCGACGAGGTCCTCGACGACGTAGCGGTCGGCCGCGACGACCAGCGCCACCGGTTCGCCGACGAACCGCACGGTGTCGCGCGCCAGCGACCACTCCGAGAGGCCATTCAGCCCGCAGGGCATCGGCTCGTACTCCGCGGCGACGTCCTCGCCGGTGAGGACGAGTTCGCAGTCGGGGTGGTCCCGGGCCGCGCTCGCGTCGACCTCGACGATGTCGGCGAACGGGTGTGTCGTCCGGAGCAACCCCATCTCCAGACACGCCTCCGGGGTGATGTCGTGGATGTACTCGGCCTCGCCGGTGAGGATCCGGCGGTCCTCGACGCGTTCGAGTCCGGTGCCGACGAACCGCTCCTCGGCTGTCCCCTCTTCTCTCTCCCCCTCTCCCTCGGCCTCGCCGGCGATCGCGGGGTCAGGGGTCGACATCGAGGTCCTCCAGGCGGTCGGCCGCCCGCTCGACGGCGTCGTAGATGTTCTGGTAGCCCGTACACCGGCAGATGTTCGAGGAGAGGTGGTCCTCCATCTCCTCGTGGGAGGGGTCGGGGTTCTCCGAGAGGAGGGCCTGCGTGGACATGACGAACCCGCTGGTACAGAACCCACACTGGAGGGCGTGTTCCTCGTGGAACGCCTCCTGGATGGGGTGGAGCGAGCCGTCCTCGGCCAGTCCCTCGACGGTACGGACCTGGCTCCCGTCGGTCTGGACGGCGTACATCAGACAGCTCTTGACGAGGTCGCCGTCGACGCTGACGGTGCAGGCGCCACAGACGCCGTGCTCGCAGCCGACCCGCACCCCACGGCAGCCGGCGTGCTGGCGGAGGAAATCCGAGAGTTTCAGGCGCGGTTCGACCGACGCGGACAGGTCTTCCCCGTTGACCGTCAGGGTGACGTCACGCGTCGGCCGCTCCTCGACGCCCGGTGTGTTATCGGCACTCATGGTCGATGAACACACACACCGTGGGCTGGGACCGGCTTAAATGTGATCCCGGGACCGCGCCGCGGCGGTCGCGTGGGTCACGTCGTCGCACGCTCGTAGGCCGTCCGGAGAGCGCGTTTCGTGTACTCGCGGGCGAGTTCGCGCTTGTAGGTCTCGTCGGCGTGCAGTTCGGGCTGGGGGTCGACCGCGTCGTAGGCCACCTCGCCCGCGGCGTCGAGCGCTCCCCCGGAGACGGGTTCGCCCTCGACCTCGCTCTCGGCGTCGGGGACCCGGAGCGGGACGTCCGCCGCGTTGGCGAGGCCGACGCGCGCCCGCTCGACGACCGGGTCCGCCGCTCCGGGGTCGTCGACGCGGACGGCCGCGGCCGCGCTCAGCGTCGGCCAGGTCTGTGCGGCCGGCTTCTGTTCGAGGAACGCCATCCCGGTGCGCTCCGGCGGGTACGGCGCCGTCGGGAACCGGACGTTCGTGACGAGTTCGCCCTCGTCGATGGCGGTCACCATGTAGGCCACGAAGAAGTCGGCGGCGTCGACGGTCCGGCGACCCGAGGCCGAGGCGAGCTCGAGTTCGCCCCCGAGCGTGACGAGGACGCAGGGGTAGTTCCCGGCGGGGTCGGCCTCGCCGATGCTCCCGCCGAGCGTCCCTCGATTGCGCACGACCGGGCCGGCGATCTGGTCGGCCGCCTCCGGGAGCATCGGGAGCGTCTCGGCGAGGGCGTCGGAGGCCGCCAGGTCGCGGTGCCGGACGAGCGCGCCCACTTCGACGGCCTCGCCGTCGGCGTCGACGTACTGGATCTCGTCGATCCCGTTGATGTCGACGATGTGGTCGGGCGTGGCGAGTCGGTTGGCCATCACGATACCGAGCGACTGGTTCCCCGCCATCAGTTCCGCCCCGTCGAACTCGGCGAGCAGGTCCGTCGCCTCCGCGACCGTCTCGGGACGGTGGTACTCGAACGGTGCCGGCTTCATGGTCCGACGACCGACTGCGGTACGCTCCGTCCCGGCGAGCCACTCGTTGACATACCACAACTATCGGGAGAGGCAACTCATAAACCTTGCCCCGGGGCAGGGGGTCGGAGTCGGGCGGTCACGGCGGGACCAGCACCGTCGTGCCGAACGTCTCGTCGACCCGGATGGCCTCGTGGGTGGCCGGCACGTCCGCGAGGCCGACCTCACGCCGGACCACCGGTTCGACGCGCCCGTCGGCGAGCAGTCGCGCCGCCCTCGTGACCTCGTCTTTCGTCGCGTACCGCGACCCCAGGAGTGCGCTCTCCGTCACGACGAACTCCTTCAGGAGGGGGGCCAGCGACCGCTCGTGGTGGGTGGTCAGCGTGACGACGCGTCCGCCCATCGCGAGGGCGTCCCAGGCGGCCTCCAGAGTCGGCAGGTCGCCGACCGTGTCCACGACGACCGTCGGGCCGTCGCCGGAGGGTGTGGCCGCGCGCAGTCGCTCGGCGAATTCGGGTTCGCTGGCGTCTATCGGCTGGACGGCCGTGCCGGTGACGCTGTCCACGTGGTCGAGCCGGTCCTCGTGGACGTCGGCGGCCAGGACGCGCGCGCCGCGGCGCTCGGCGAGCTGGGAGAGGTGGACGCCGACCCGCCCGGCGGCGCCCACCACGAGGACCGTGTCGTCGTCGCTCACCGCCGCGCGCTCACAGACGTGCAGCGGGGTCGCCAGGCCGTCGGCGGCGATGGCCGCTGCCGGAAAGGAGAGGTCCTCGGGCATCGGAAGCGCGTTCTCGACGGGGAGCGTCGCGTACTCCGCGTAGGCCCCCTGGCGACTGACGCCGTACCAGCCGCCGAAGTTCCCACACCGGTTGTGCTCGCCGCGGCGGCAGGCGTCACACGTCCCGCAGTGTAGATAGAAGTACGCGAGGACCCGGTCGCCGGGAGCGAGGGCGGTCACCCCCTCGCCGACGGCGTCGACGACGCCCGCGAACTCGTGGCCCGGGATCCGGGGGAGCAGGGCGGGGTCGTCGTCGAGACCTCCCTGGACGGCGTTCTCGACGGTTCGCGTGACGGCACAGGCCCGGACCGCGACACGGACCTCGCCGGGCGCGGGCTCCGGGACGGGCACGGAGTCGACCGAGAGGTCACCCGTCCAGTCGTGACAGACCACGGCGTCCATCTCGCTCATGGCGTCGACTATGTGGCCGCGTCGCAAAGTCAGTTTGGGCGGCCCGGCGAGCGGTCCCGGCTGTCACCGGGGTGAGTCGTAGTGAAGCGACCGGGGCGAGTCGCGGTGAGCACCCCCGTCCCAAGCTTTATTCGTTCGCCGGTGATCTGAGAGGGTGCATGTTAGACGGCTACGAGATGCACGACCTGACCCAGCCGTGGTCGACGGACACGCCGGCCTGGCCGACCTACGACAACCCGAAGGTGTGGTACGAGAAGAGCCTCGACACCGAGAAGGTCAACGGCCAGAAGATCGAGTTCATGAACCACACCGGCACCCACCTCGACGGGGAGCGCCACTTCATCGCCCACGGGCGCGACATCGCGGACATGCCCCTCGACGAACTCGTCGGCGACGCCGTCGTCGCGGACATCTCCGACGAGGTCGGTGACTACGACGTCTACACCAGCGACATGATCGAGGACGCCGCCGACGTCCGCGAGGGCGACATCCTCTTCATCCACACCGGCTACCAGGAGTACGCCTACCACCGCGAGAACGCTGACCCGCACAAGTTCTTCTGCAAGCACCCCGGCCCGAACGCGGAGTTCGCCGAGTGGTGCAAGGAGATGGACCTGAACTACCTGTTGCTCGACTGCGGGAGCGCCGACCACCCGATGAACACCGTCGTCCGCGACATCCGCCCGGAACTGGCCCGGGAGGCCCGCGAGCACTTCGGCGTCGACGACCTCGACGAGGTGTTCCCGCCCGAGGGGTACCAGATCATGCACACCGAACTGTTCCCCGAGGGCATCGTCCACGTCGAGAACGCCCAGGTCCCCGAGGAACTGCTCGGCGAGCGCGTCCAGATCGGCACCTTCCCCTGGCGGTTCCGCGGCGGCGAGTCCAGCGTCTGTCGCTGTGTCGCCTTCGAGGAGACGTAAGGCCGCCTCGTCGCGCCACCGCGCCGTCACGCCATCGGCTCCTCGCCGCCTCGCACCCTCGCCTCGTCGCCTTCGGCCCTCCAGCCCTCCCGTCGCGCTACCCCGGATTACGACGCACCCCCGGAGCGCGGAGCAGGCCTGATTCGGCGTCGTTCCCGGTATCTCCGAAGCGATTCCCACACTCCCGGATCGGACCCGCCCGTCCGGCGGTCGCTTCGGTCCGAACCGCAGGTGTCCCACGATACTGAACGATCGTCCGTCAGAGAGATTGCGTTCGAGGGCCGTGCTAACGCCCTGCACGGACAGTCACAGAACTGCCGAGAGCGGCTACGAGGGCCGCCTTCGGCGCTGTTTCGCGGACGGAAGGTGTCGTCTTCTCCCGTGACGTGGGGAAGAACGGCGCCGCACGTGGCGTCGCGGTGCGAGACGGGAGCGTCCGGCAGAGACGCTGAAACTACCGTGACTATCAGATAGGCAGATACTTACACGTATAACAGTGTAATTACTGCGGTCGTGGCGTGGGACCGATCGCTGTATCCCACGATGTGGGATATCAATCCCGAGAAACAGTCGACCCGATCTGTCCGCGTGACACGGATAGCGTTGAGCGGGGACGCGGGGTGGAGTCGGTGGTCCCGTCCGCGTGCAGGTCACGGTCCCGTCCGCGTGCAGGTCACAGTCGTCCCGGTGGGGTCGTCAGGAGTAGGTCAGGTCGAGTTCGATGACGTTGGCGACGTCCCGCAGTTTCGACGGGAACGTCTCGCGGAAGCGCTCGTCCTGGACGCGACTGGTCGGGCCGGCGATACTCACCGACCCGAGGACCGCGTCGCCGTCGGTGATGGGGACGGCGGCGCTCCGCAGGCCGGCCAGTCGCTCCTGGTCGTCGAAGGCGACGCCCGTCTCGGCGATCTCGTCGAGTTCCCGCGCGAGTTCCTCACGGTCGGTGATCGTGTTCTCCGTCATCGCCGGGAGGCCGCGCCTATCGACGATCTCGTCGACCCGCTCGCGGGGGAGCGACGCCAGGATGGCCTTCCCGAGCGCGGCGCCGTGGAGGTGGATGCGCTGGCCGGTGTAGCTGTCGATGTGGACCGCCTGCTCGCCCTCCGCGCGGTGGAGGAACACGCCGAGGCCGTGCTCCTCGACGAGCAGTGCCGACATCTCGCCGGTCTCCTCGGCGAGCCTGTTGATCTCGCCGCGGGCGACGCGGTGGACGTCGTGGTAGGACCGCGCTTTCGCCCCCAGTTTGAGAAACCGGCAGCTGAGTCGGTACGAGCCGCCCTCGTTGACGACGTAGTCGTTCTGTTCCAGGGTCTTCAGGTGGTTGAACACCGTGCTCCGGGGCAGGTCGACCGCCGCCGCGAGCTCCGAGACGCCGACGCTGTCGTACTCCTCGAGCGCCTCCGCGACCGTCAGCGTGGTTTCGATAGCGTTGACCGGGACGTTCGTTCCCATACCACACGGTACGGTCCCCGACACAAGAGCTTTTCTCAGAGTGAAACAACGAGCCTGCCAGAGCAAACGAACCGATCGTATCACGGGACGATCGTATCACTGGACGATCGTATCACTGGACGACCATATCACGGGACGCCCGGGAGCACGCTCTCGCGAGTGTCACCAGGGCGGCACGGACCCACGGTAGTCCGTCTCAGTCCATCGGGACGCCGTCGGCGTAGCGGGGGAGATACGAGCGCCCGCCCTTCTCGACCTGCAACTGGCCGTCCTCGACGACGACCTCGCCGCCGACGATGGTGTGTGTCGGGAGACCGGTCAGTTCCTCGCCGTGGAACGTCGAGTAGCGCGGTTCCATCGTGTGATAGAAGTCGTCGTCGACGACCGCGGACTTCTCCAGGTCGACGATAACCATGTCGGCGTCCGCGCCCTCGACCAGTGCGCCCTTGCGTGGATAGAGCCCCCAGCGGCGGGCGTTGTTCTCGGCGCAGACCTCGACCAGTCGCTCCATGCCGATGCGGTTCTCGTTGACGCCGTAACTCATCATGGCCGGGAGGAAGTACTCGATGCCGTTGTTGTCCCCCGGGATGGCGTCCCAGATGTCGCCGTACTTCCCGCCGTCTTTCTCCTTGAACGGTTTCTTGTGCGGGCAGTGGTCCGTGCCGGCGTAGTCGACGACGCCCTCGCGCAACCCCTGCCAGAGTTTCTTGCGGCTCGCCTCGCCCCGCAGCGGCGGGGAGATCTTCCCCCACACCCCCAGGTCCTGGTCGTTCGTGTGGGCGAGGAAGGCCGGGAGCGTCTCGCTGCTGATGTCGACGCCCTGCTCCTGGTAGCGCCGGCAGATGTCGACGCCCTCGCCGGTGCTCATGTGGACGATGTAGGCCGTCGAGTCGGTGTAGTCGGTGAGTTTGGCGATGTTCTCGATCTGCATCGCCTCGCAGATGTTCGGGGCCGACTCCGACCACGCCTGGAGGTCGTTGCGTCCCTCCTCCTGGAGTTCCTGGCGGCGTTCGTGGGCCAGGTCCTCGTTCTCGGCGTGGAACATGACGACGCCGCCCTCGACGTCGGCGACCCGGTCGAGGACCCTGTAGACGCGCCCGGAGTCGGAGTGTTCGATGCCGAGTTCCGGCGAGGCGTGTTTGTACCAGTTGTAGAAGATCTTGTACGATCGGACCCCTTCCTCGGCCAGCCCCTCGATCTCGTCGACGTGGTGGTCCTTGTGGACGATGGCGTGGTAGGCGAAGTCGATGTAGGAGTTCGCCTCGCCGGCCTCGACGAAGTAGTCCATGTCCGGGAGGTACGGTTCGGGCTGGAGGAGGAAGTCGACGACGGTGGTGACCCCGCCGTGGACCGCGCCACGGGTCTCCGTCTCGAAGTCGTGGGCCAGTCCCTCGTGGTAGTCGAACTCGTAGCGCGAGAGCCCCCAGTGGACGTGTGGGTCGATAAAGCCCGGGATCAGGTAGTTGCCCCCGGCGTCGATGGTGCGGTCGGCGTCGGGGAGTGCCCGGTCGGTCCCGACCGCGACGATCTCCCCGTCTTCCGCCGCCACGCCCCCGAGGATCGTCTCGTTCGGCGTGACCACTTTCGCATTCACGACTCGCAGGTCTGACGCTGACATCGCTATCGTCGCAGTCGTGACGCGCGAACTTAATTATTGTGTGAGGCTGTCACACGGGTCCGGGGGTGGGTCGACCGTGTCAGTCCAGCCGAACGGGACAGCCCGGTCGGTCCAACCCGACGGGCGGCCCGGTCGGTCCAGCCGGAGGAGGCGACCGTGTCGGGGCGGTCGTGCCGGGACGCCGGTGTCATCGCGCCGGTTCCAGGCCGAGGCTGTCGACGAGCGTCCCGTGGCACTCCCGCGGGTGTTCGGGATGGACGCTCACGGGCTTGCGCTCGTTCTCGACGCGGATGAGGAGTTCGTTGCGGTTGCCGTAGGTCCGGTAGCAACTGGCGACGCCGACGGCGGCGAAGGCGACGCCGACGAGCGGGTTGCGCGTCCACGCGACGAACGCGCCGACGCCGACGAGGAGCACGCTCATGACCGCCAGGTCCCACTCGACGGTGCGTAGCGCTACTTCGATGATCGCGTCGCGGGGGATCTTGACCCGCTCGTCGTCGCGGTCGACGAACACGGCGTCGTCGGAGTAGCCGATCCACCCGCCCTCGCGGAGCGACATCCGCTGGAGCGTCACCGACGTGTCCGTGGCGTCCGGGTCACCCCCGTCGTGCGACCCGTCCACAGCCCCCGATACCCCCGCATCGTCCGGTTCGTCCATACCACGAAGACCGGACGCGGTCACTTTGCCGTTTGGGTCAGTCGTCGGCGACGTCGCCCCTGCCCGAGTCGCCACCCCCGAGGACGCGCTCGTGCATCGGTTCGAAGGCGTCCTCGTCCTCGGTGATCTCCTCCCAGGCGGTCAGTCCGCGTTCCTCGTCGGTACCCGGGATGGTGTTGTCGAGGATGAACGCAGCGATGCCGCCGACCGCGATCTCGGTACCCAGGATGATGCCGATGGTCTGGGCGACCTCGGGGATGCCCAGCACCGCGCCGGCGACGGGCACCTGTGCGAGTCCCTGTTCGAGCGTGATATCCGAGGCGCTCTGGACGCTGGAGACGTACTGGGGGATCGAGAGGCCGGCGAACAGCCCGAACCCGAGGACGAACACGTTGCGGTTCTGGTTCATGTCGACGTGCTGGAGCTGCGAGAGCCCGACGCCGACGATCTGTGCGAACATCGCGAGGAACAGACCGCCGACGATGGCGTTCGGGATGGTCGTCACGAACGCGCCGAAGTAGCCGACGTAGCCGACGAGGATCATCACGGCGGCGCCGATCTGGACCACGTACCGCGAGGCGACGCCGGTGATGCCGATGGCGCCGACGTTCTCGGTGTAGGACGTCGAGCCGTTGCCCGTGCCCATGATGCCCGCGAAGACGTTGCCGAGCCCCTCCATGCCGAGTCCGTGGTTGATCCGCCGGGAGTTGGGCGCACCCTCGCCGGCCATGCGGGCGACGGAGTGGTAGTCGCCGAAGCTCTCGATGGCCGAGGCGAGCATCCCAGCGATCATGCCGGCGGCGAACGAGGTGGTGAACAGCGGCATCCCCCACTGGAACGGGACGACTGGGCGCAGCAGCGGCGCCTCGGCGATCGCCCCGAAACTGACGATGCTCGCGCTGGTCGCCACCGTCAGGACGACGGCCACGAGGTACGCCACCGTGATCCCCAGCAGGACGGGGAACAGTTTGAACGCCCGCGAGTAGCCGTCGAGGTACTGGGAGAAGAGGACGATGAGCACGAGCGTCAGCCCGGCGAGATACCAGTTCTGGGAGGCACTGGTGATCTGCGGGACGCCGATGAGCGCGAGTCCGATGAGCGCGATGACGACCGCGATGACCAGCGGCCCCATGTAGCGTTTCAGCCGACCGAATATCCCGAGATACCCGATGAGTACCTCCAGAGCACCGGCGACGATGATGGCACCCTGGAGTTCGCGTATCATCACCGTCGGCGCGGCGTTGCTGGAGGCGAGCACCGCGATGATCGCCAGCGCCGGCCCCAGCATCGAGAACGTCCCGCCCTGAACGATCGGGTAGCGGTTCCCGATAGTCGTCTGTGCCAGCGTCGCGACCCCGGAGACGACGAAGAAGGTCCCGACCAGCTGTGCGGTCTGGGCCCCGTCGAACCCGATCGCCCCCGCGAGGACGAGCGGGATGGCGATCGTCGCCCCCACCATCGTCAGCCAGTGTTGTGTGCCCAGCAGGATCGACTGTATCACCGGCGGCTTGTCGTCGATCCCGTACGTGACCATACTGCTCCCGCCGTCCGCCCTCGGTTCGTCCGTGTGGTTGTCGTCAGTCATGGTTGCTATCGTATCTCAAGTGTTAGTTATTCCCACGCGCACCGATACGACAAGTTGGACAACTCTAGCGTATAAAACTATGGGTAACCCCACGGTTTGCGCCGTCACGCGGTGGGCTTGCGCCGGCACCTGGTGAAGAACCCGGCCGCTCGTGGGTCGCTCCCGCACGCTGTGTGGTGGCCCCGGGGGATAGTCGCTCCGGCGCGCTGGGGCGGGGGTGGTCCGGGGCCGATAGCCACAGTGCGGGTGTCGCTGGGGAAACATATACGGTCCCTGGCGGTGAACGGTCGACTATGGGACACCGTATCCTCGTCCCGGTAGACGGGTCGAAACGGGCGAAAGAGGGGCTCGAATACGCGTTCGAACACTATCCCGACGCGGAGATCACGATCCTGCACGTCGTTTCGACGGGCGGAGGCGACCTCAGTGCGCTCGCGGGGACCGGCGGCGAACTCCCGGACAGCGAACTCGAGGCGGAGGAGTCCGAGGCGGTCCTCGACGCGGCGACGCGCCTCGCCGACCAGCACGGCGTCGAGGTCGCGACCGAGCGGATGCGCGGCCGCCCGGACCGGGCCATCGTCAAGCGCGTCGAGGACGGCGACTTCGACCTCGTGGTCATCGGGAGCCACGGCCGCGACGGCGTCGCACGCGTGCTGCTTGGCAGCGTCGCCGAGAAGGTCGTCCGCCGGTCGCCGATCCCCGTCCTCGTCGTCAGGTAGCCGACCACGACCGGGTCCGCGGGCGGCACAACTTATTTTACGCCGTTAGTGCTGGGTGAGGGCATGGGTTCATCCCGAGAGTACGGCGTACACGCCGAACTGAACGTCCCGGTCGAGACGCGCGACGGGACGGAGCTGGCGACGGACGTGTTCCGCCCCGCGGACCCCGAAACCGGCGAGCCCGTCGACGACCCGAAGCCGGCGCTGCTCGACCGGACACCGTACAACAAGCGCGGCCGTCTCGAACGCCACGGCGAGTGGTTCGCCGAGCGCGGCTACGTCGTCGCGATACAGGACTGTCGTGGCCGCTTCGAGAGCGAGGGCGAGTTCTACATCTTCGTCGACGAGGCCGAGGACGGCTACGACACCGTCGAGTGGCTCGCCGACCGGGAGTACTGTGACGGACAGGTCGGCACCGTCGGCACCTCCTACGGCGGGTGGGTCCAGTCGGCGCTCGCCACCCAGGACCCGCCCCACCTCGAGGCGATGTTCGTCAACCAGGGCGCGGCGAACGGCCGCGAGGCCACGTTCCGCCACAACGGTGCCTTCGAGTTGCGCTGGCTGTGCTGGGCGTTCACCCTCGGCGGCGGCTTCGCCCGGCGCGCCCTCGACGACCCCGACATCCAGCAGCGCCTCGCCAACGTCGACGTCCGCGAACTGCTCGAAGACGGCCCCGTCCACCGCGGGCAGTCCCCGCTCCGGCACCTCCCCAACTACGAGGAGTGGGTCTTCGACATCATGACCTCGGGCGACGCCCGGGACGACCTCTGGCAGTCGCCAGGGATCAACTTCGAGGCCTACTACGACGAAAGTGCGGACGTCCCCACCGTCTACTCGGGCGCCTGGTACGACTCCTACACGAAGGCGACCTGTGGCAACTTCGCGGCGCTCGCCGACCGGAAAGACAGCGACCACTACCTGCTGATGGGGCCGTGGACCCACGGCTGGAACGAGTACCCGCTGCCCTCCTGGAACAAGCCGTATTCGGGGGAACTGGCCTTCGGCGAGGCCGCTCTCATGGACTATCAGGAGACGCGTCTCGACTTCTTCGACCACTACCTCAAGGACGCGGGGACGTGGGCCGACCAGCCGACGGTCGAGTACTTCCGGATGGGCGAGGGGGACGGCCGCCGGACGAGAGAGGGGCGGCGTTTCCACGGCGGGTCCTGGCACAGCGCCGACGACTGGCCGCTCCCCGGGACCGACGTCACCGCCTACTACGCTCACGGGGACGGGAGTCTCCGGACGGACCCGCCGACCGCCGCCGACTCCTCGACGACGTACGACTTCGACCCGCGAGACCCGGTCCCGACGCTGGGCGGGAACTGTTCGTCGTACATCACCTACGAGCCCCGCGAGGAGTCGATCCTCGAGTACCCGCTGGGCGAGCGGAAACTCCACGACATGACCGGCCGCGGCGGCTACGACCAGCGCACCCGCGAGGACACGTTCGGCGCCGACCACGCTCGCCCCCTCGAGGAGCGCGACGACGTCATCGTCTTCCGGACGCCGCCCCTGGACGAACCCGTGAGCGTCGTCGGCCCCATCTCCGTCACCGTCTACGGCGAGACGGACGCACCGGACACGGACTTCACCGCGAAACTCGTCGAGGAAGTCCCCCCGAACCCGGAGTTCGAGGACGGCTTCGCGCTCAATCTCGCCGACTCGGTCTGCCGCGGTCGGTACAGGGGCTACCGCGAGACGCCCGACTTCGTCGAACCCGGCGCGGTCCACGAGTACTACATGGAGCCGTACCCGACCGCGAACGTCTTCGACGCGGGTCACCGCATCCGGCTGGATATCTCCTCGTCGAACTTCCCGCGCTACGACGTCAACCACAACACCGGCGGCCCCCTCTACGGCGACCGCGAGTACCGGGTGGCGACCAACACCGTCCACCACAGCGACGAGTACCCGACCCACGTCGAACTCCCGGTCCAACCCGTCGACGCCGACTGAGTCCCGTTCAACGTGCCATAGAACTTCGCAAACTCATCTCGACCGTTCGTGAGCGATAGATGCAGGTGAGAAAGGTAACAATCGGCTCTATTCAGATAGTCGCGATCGGAATCGTGCTCGTCGTGACCGCACTCACGATCGTGAGATGGAAGCCCTCGGCGCGCTCGCGGTCGCTGGGCGACATATCCGCGCTCTCAGCACCGCCCGCGCGGATAGCGGTCGCTCAGGCGACTCCGGCCTTCGGCCCGCGAGCCCGCCTCACGGGTCGTGCCTCCCCGTTCGGCCAGTGGCGCGTGGCGCCACGCACGCCTCGCCCTTCCAGTCCGCCAGGGATCTGTTTGTGGGGTCGGCTACCGAACGTTCACCGTCGAGACGGCCTGTGCAACATAATTTTCCCTGGCGGACT